>QWCY01000032.1_pt1 | contig 194027 bp, 171 predicted proteins | sample 1972631 | NCBI WGS metagenome assembly QWCY01 (sample SAMN09866696, study PRJNA288562) | Human gut metagenome isolate pre1_stool, whole genome shotgun sequencing... | isolation source: gut | host: Homo sapiens | place: USA: California
GGCGGACGGCACATTCTCGGGCGCGACGTTGAGGGCAATGTCGCCGTTCTCGTTCAGACTGATGTTCACCGACATCATTTCGGCGGTCTACAACAACGTCGCCCAACTTTTCATCGGCAAGATGTACTCGACCGACACACTCGGCTACTTCAATCAGGCTCAGAAACTTAAAGAACTGCCCGTCAGTTCGGCTATGCAGTCGGTGCAGAGCGTAACCTATCCCGCGTTGTCGAACATCAAGGACGATGCGGCGAAATTCGCCGACAGTTACCGCCGCGTGATGATGGTTACAGCGTTCGTGATGTTTCCGGCGATGGTCGGGATGATTGCCGTTGCGGACGACATGTTCGCTCTACTGCTCGGCGAGCGGTGGATGCCGATCGTGCCGTATTTCCGCATACTGTCGCTGTGCGGGGTGTTCTACCCGCTGTCGATGATAGCCTACAATATCCTCAAAGTCAAAAGCGACGGCAGCATCATAATCCGTTTGGAGGTGGTGAAGAAGATTATCACCACGGTTATTCTCGCCGTGACGATTCCATACTCCGTAACCGCGGTCGCATGGGGGCTCGTCGCGATGACGGCTGTCGAGGCGGCTGTGAATATCGCTGCATCGACCCGCTTCGCCCGAATCGGCGTCTTCGCCATACTGCGTACGCTCGCTCCGACAGCCATGCTCACGGCGGCGATGTATCTTGTCGTAACGGGCATTGCACCGTGTATTGCCGGTCTGCATATCCTCGCGCGCCTCGCGATTGAAATCGCTGCCGGCGCGGTGTTCTATCTGCTTGCGGCTCTGCTGTTCCGCATGGAAGCCTTCCGCGAAATGAAGGAGGTCGTCGTGCGGCTGAGGAAATAGCCCGACACGATAAGGTCCTTAAAGTCCTTAACGACCTTAAAGACTTTAAGGACTTTTTCTCTCCTCTCTCGCAGATTCCTCCTCCCCGTTTATAAATTGTTGAAAACTCGGGTGTGCGGAGGTCGCGTATAACGACCGAAAGGATTATCTTTGCGTGCGGTAAGAAACCTGATAAATTTCAACTTTAATATTATGAAGAAAGTCGATGTTGTTCTCGGTTTGCAGTGGGGCGACGAGGGCAAAGGCAAGGTGGTCGATGTTTTGACTCCCGATTATAAAGTAATCGCCCGTTTTCAGGGCGGACCGAATGCCGGACATTCGCTCCATTTCGGAGGCGACAGTTTCGTTCTGCATACCGTTCCGTCGGGAATTTTCCGCGACGGCTCGATAAACGTTATAGGCAACGGAGTGGTTATCGACCCCGTTATTCTGGCTGCCGAGATTGCCGAAATCGAGGCGAAGGGCGTGGATGTCGTGAGCCGTATGCTCGTTTCCAAGCGCGCGCACCTCATTCTGCCTACGCACCGCATTCTCGACGCTGCGAGCGAGGCTGCGAAGGGCAAGACCAAAATCGGCTCGACGCTCAAAGGCATCGGTCCCGCATATATGGACAAGACGGGACGTAACGGACTGCGTGTGGGCGACATCCTTTCGCCGGCATTCAGGGAGCGTTACGACACGTTGAAGAACAAGCACATTGAGTTGCTCAAACAATATGATTTCGAGTACGACATCACCGAATACGAGAAGGAGTGGTTCGCCGGTATCGAGTCGCTTCGCCGCTTCCGTTTCATCGACAGCGAACAGTTGGTGAACAAGTATATCGACGAAGATGTTACGATTCTTGCCGAGGGCGCGCAGGGTTCGATGCTCGACATCGATTTCGGAACATATCCGTTCGTTACCTCGTCCAACACTCTGTGTGCGGGCGTATGTACGGGTCTGGGCGTCGCTCCGACCCGCATCGGCAACGTGTACGGAATCTTCAAGGCGTATTGTACCCGCGTCGGCAGCGGTCCGTTCCCTACGGAACTGTTCGACGAGACGGGCGAAAAACTGCGTCAGGTGGGTCATGAATTCGGGGCTACGACAGGTCGCCCGCGCCGCTGCGGCTGGCTCGACCTCGTCGCGCTGAAATATGCCGTTACGATGAACGGCGTTTCGGCTCTGATTATGATGAAGGCGGACGTGATGAACGATTTCGATACGATAAAGGTCGCTGTCGGCTACGAGGTCGGCGGCGAGCGCGTCGATTATTTCCCTTACGAGAGCAACGAGGAGGTAACGCCGGTCTACAAGGAGTTCCGCGGCTGGAAGAGCGACATCTGCTCGGTTCGCAGGTTCGAGGATTTCCCGCAGGAGTTCAAGGATTATGTGGCGTTCATCGAGGAGCAGACGGGAGTGCCGATTAAGATAATATCGGTCGGTCCCGACCGCGACGAAACGATAATGCGATAATCGAAAGCACCCTCGCGGGTGCTTTTTTTATGCCTTTTCCGGCTTTAAGACCTTCATCCGCAATCGGGTTTGCGCGACAATCGTGCGCAATTAAGGGATTTTTTGCTACCTTTGCGGATGCGTTTCCGCCGGAATTATGGACAGGATAAAAACCGGAAACGCTTTAATATTATGGCTTACAATTTGTTAAAAGGTAAAAAGGGAATCATATTCGGCGCACTAAACGAGCATTCCATCGCATGGAAGGTAGCCGAACGCGCCGTCGAAGAGGGTGCGGAAATCGTCCTTACGAATATGGCGGTATCTATCCGCATCGGAACTATCAACGAGTTGGCGGAGAAGTGCCACGCGCTCGTAGTGCCGGCTGATGCGACCAGCGTCGAAGACCTCGAAAATCTGGTGGACAAGACCATGGAGCATTTCGGCGGCAAATTCGATTTCGTCCTGCACTCTGTGGGCATGTCGCCTAACGTGCGCAAGAACCGTCCGTATACCGACCTCGATTACGGCTTCATGTCCAAGACAATCGATATTTCGGCGGTTTCGTTCCACAAGGTGCTGCAAGTGCTTTACCGCAAGGACGCACTGAACGACTGGGCTTCGGTGGTCGCTCTGTCGTATATCGCCGCCCAGCGGACGTTCGTCGGTTACAGCGATATGGCGGATGCAAAGTCGATGCTCGAATCCGTTGCCCGCAGTTTCGGTGCCATCTACGGTCGCGAGAAGAATGTCCGCGTGAACACCGTTTCGCAGTCGCCTACGATGACAACCGCAGGTTCGGGTATCGCGGGTATGGGCGACATGTACGATTTCGCCGACAAGATGTCTCCGCTCGGCAATGCTTCGGCGGACGACTGCGCGAACTATATCGTAACGCTGTTCTCCGACCTTACACGCAAGGTAACGATGCAGAATCTCTATCACGACGGCGGCTATTCCAGTATGGGTCTCAGCGAGGATGTCCTCCGGACTTATGTCGCAGGAAAAGAGATGTAGCATATTCCCGAAAACGATTCAAAGCCGGACGCACCGAAAGCCTCCGGCTTGTTTTTTGCGATGCTGCCGTTAAGGTCCTTAAAGACCCTAACGACCCTAACGACCTTAAAGTCCCTAATAAAATCGCCCTTCCCCAAATAAATTTGGCATTCCCCTCGCTTATTCGTAATTTGGCTTCGCCCAATATACTTCCGCTCGGCAATGCTCAAATAAATTTGGCATTCCTCTCGCTTATTCGTATATTTGTCGAATATAAAATTGATTTTCCATATCGTATGAAATTCCGTATAGGTCATGGCTACGACGTCCACGCATTGGGCGACGGACTGAAACTGGTTCTCGGCGGGGTGGAGATACCCCACACCAAGGGTTGTATCGCGCATTCGGACGGCGACGTGCTGATTCATGCCGTGTGCGACGCTCTGCTGGGTGCGGTCGCCGAGGGCGATATAGGCAAGCATTTCCCCGATACGTCGGCGGAGTTCGAGGGCATCGATTCGCGGATTCTGCTGCGCCGAGTTGTCGCTCTGCTCCGCGAACGCGGCTATTCGGTCGGCAATATCGACTCTACGATTGCGATGCAGCGTCCGAAACTGCGCCCGTATATCGACTCCATGCGTGCCGAAATCGCGGCTGCGGCAGGGGTTGAGGTCGATTGCGTTTCGGTGAAGGCGACTACGACCGAGCGGCTCGGCTTTGAGGGGGAGGAACTCGGCGTGTCGGCGACTGCGGTGGCGTTGGTCTATAAAGAATAAATTTTGCGTCATCTGAACATAGCGCAGGATTTGTTTTTATTTGAAGATTCTTCGCTGCGCTCAAAATGACGGATGATAGGGTATATGTCAGTGTAAAATTATCAAAATACATAAAATTATGTCGGAAATAAGAAATTTGAACCCGAAGTTGGTTTGGGAACTGTTCGACGACATTACGCGCGTGCCGCGTCCGTCGAAGAAGGAGGAGAAGATAATCGCGTTCCTTATGGATTTCGCCGCGAAACACGGTCTCGAACACAAGCGCGACAAAATCGGCAACGTAGTTATCCGCAAGGCGGCTACGGCAGGTTACGAGAACCGTCCGACGGTGGTGCTTCAATCACACATGGATATGGTGTGCGAGAAGAACTCCGATGTCGAATTCGATTTCGAGAAGGATGCTATCCGCACCAGAATCGACGGCGGCTGGGTGCGCGCCGAGGGGACGACGCTCGGTGCCGATTGCGGCATCGGCATGGCGGCGGCTCTGGCTGTGCTTGTCGACCCCGACATCGAACACGGTGCCGTCGAGGCTCTGTTCACGGTCGATGAGGAGACCGGACTTACGGGCGCATTCGAACTCGCGGACGATATGATAACCGGAAAGTACCTGATAAATCTCGACTCGGAGGACGACGGCGAACTTTTCATCGGCTGTGCGGGCGGTGTCGATACTCTGGCGACGCTGCACTGCTCGACGGAAGCCGCTCCGGCGAACTATACGTTCTACCGCGCCGACGTTTCCGATTTGCTGGGCGGACATTCGGGCGACGACATCGACAAGGGTCGCGCCAACTCCAACAAAATCATGGCGCGTCTGCTGATGCTCGCTTCGCAGTCGTTCGAGGGGAGGATGAGTTACTTCTGCGGCGGAAATTTGCGCAATGCGATTCCTCGCGAGGCGTATGCAATTTTCGGTGTGCCGTCGCGCCTCCAAAAACTGTTCGAGACCGAGTACGCGACTTTTGCGGAGGACGTGCGTGCGGAGTACCGGTTTACCGAACCGAATTTCAAAATCTCGCTCAATCCTATGCCTGCGCCCGAGACGGTTCTCGACGAGCAGTCGCAGTCGGCACTGGTGAATGCGCTTGTCGGCGTGCCTAACGGCGTTCTGGCGATGTCGCACAGCGTCGCAGGTCTTGTTGAAACGTCCACTAACCTCGCCTCGGTGAAGTTCGCCGACGACGATACGATAATTATCACCACCTCGCAACGTTCGTCCGTGGACAGCGCGAAAGTGTATGCGATGCAGTCTGTCGAGGCGGTCTTCGCTCTCGCAGGAGCGGATGTAGCCCATTCGGACGGCTACCCTGGTTGGACACCGAATCCCGATTCGCGGCTTTTGGAGTGGTGCAAGACGGGATATGCGTCGCTGTTCGGCGAAGAGCCGAAGGTGCGCGCCATCCATGCTGGCTTGGAGTGCGGTCTGTTCCTCGAAAAGTATCCCGATTTGGAGATGGTCTCGTTCGGACCGACCCTCCGCGGAGTCCATTCGCCCGACGAACGAATCGAGATATCGACCGTTACGAAATTCTGGCAACTGCTTACCGACGTCCTCAAACGCATCGAGTAAATCTGTTTGCAGTCGAACGAATCGCCGCAGAAAACCTTTTCTGCGGCGATTTTGTATTATCTCTCTTTAAGGTCGTTAAAGTCCTTAACGACCCTAACGACCTTGGGGCAGCCGAACCTCTCCCTCATCGAGCAGGAACGGATATTCCCCGTCCGAAAGAATCATGTGCCTGATGCCGTTTGCGATACGTGGCGGCAATTTGTATTCGGCGGGAATCACCGCTTTCAGATACCGCATGTAGGTCGGATAAGTTACCGCGCAAAGATACTTTCCGTACCGCTCGTAACCCTGTTTATGACAGCGGGCGCAGTTGTGCGGTTCATAATAGAATTTGTCGACTTCCTGCGCGACAGCCTTTCTCCAATAGAGAATTTCCGAGTTTTTCATTGTGATGATAATTTTAATTCTTCGGCACTATTGCCGAGATTAAATTATCATCCGATGAAATTTTTGAAAAGAGACAAATATCGTTTTTTGATTATAAATATGAAAATTTATGTTTTTTTGATACCTTGATTTCTTCTCCGCAAGCGGATTTTGTTTTTATTCGATAAAAACAACTCCTGCGACGCACCGCATCGCAGGAGAAAAAATGCCGCATTCGTTTGACATCAGCGTTTGGAGATTCTTTTTGAGTAGACGTCAATACACCTTATCGAAAAAAATGTTATCTTTGGGCGGTTTTAAGCAAAAATTCGTTTAATATAAATTTACCACTATGAAAGATGCTATCGCAATTCTCACGGGTGGCGGACCTGCACCGGGCATGAATACCGTCGTAGGCAGCGTTGCCAAGACTTTCCTTGCAAAAGGTTATCGCGTAATCGGACTGCACTACGGTTATTCGGGTCTGTTCAATCCGTCGCCGCGTTACGAAGACCTCGATTTCTTCAAGGCGGACTACATTTTCAACCAGGGAGGTTCGTACCTCACCATGAGCCGTTTCAAGCCGACCGACAAGGATTTCGAGGAGAACTTCAACCTCGGTTTCTTCAAGGAGAACAACGTGAAACTGCTCGTTACCGTCGGTGGCGACGATACCGCATCGACCGCTAACCGCATCGCCAAGTTCCTCGAAGCGAAGCACTACCCAATCGCGAACATCCACGTTCCGAAGACCATCGACAACGACCTTCCGCTGCCTGCCGGCACTCCGACGTTCGGCTATCAGTCGGCAAAGGAGGGAGGAACGGTAATCGGTCGCGCCGTATACAACGACGCACGCACCTCCGCGAACTGGTTCGTCGTTGCTGCAATGGGTCGTTCGGCAGGACACCTCGCATTCGGTATCGGTTCGGCTTGCCACTATCCGATGATTGTCATTCCGGAGATGTTCAACAAGACCACCATTACGGTAGACAAAATCGTGAACCTCGTGGTTTCGTCGATTATCAAGCGCAAGTTGATGGGCGTAGAGTACGGTGTAGCGATGATTTCGGAAGGTGTGTTCCACTCGCTGTCCGACGAGGAAATCGCGAAGTCGGGTATCCACTTCTCGTACGACGACCACGGACACCCTGAACTCGGCAAGGTATCGAAGGCTCACATCTTCAACGAGATGCTCGAAAAGAAGGTGAAGGAACTCGGTCTGAAAATCAAGTCGCGTCCGGTAGAAATCGGCTACGAGGTACGTTGCCAGACCCCTATCGCATACGACCTCGTCTACTGCTCGGAACTCGGCATGGGTGTCTACAAACTCTTCTCGGAGGGCAAGACGGGCTGCATGGTCTACATCAGCCAGGACGGCTACGTATCGCCGCTCTACCTGAAAGACTTGCAGGACCCGGAAACCGGCAAGATTCCGCCGCGTTTGGTCAATATCGAGTCGGACAAAATCCAGCAGGTCATCAATAATCTGCTGAACTACATCACTCCTGAGGACTACGAGGCTGCGAAGAAATACGTCGCCAATCCGGAGGAGTACGACTTCCGCAAGATTCTCAACTGGTAATAGCAATTACCTCAAAAACGCTTACAGCCGGCAATTAGCCGGCTGTAAGCGTTTTTAAGAGACCTTAAAGACTTTAAGGTCGTTTGGGGGCAGCCGAAAAATATTCGGCTGCCGGTTATCAGTTCTTTATATCGCGAATTTTGTTTCCGTGCAAATCGGATTCGACACCGTCCGTAAGTTCGAAGTATTCCGACGTCTGTCTGAACTTTCCCGTCCACGCATCGCCGCTCTCGAAAATATAGGTTCCGTTATACGGCATTTTATTCCGATACTCTCCCACATAGACCGAATAACCGCCCGATTCCCTCGGAAGAAATTTCAGGCTCAGACCGTCATTGTTGCTATGACTGAATCTGCCCATATTGATTTCGCCATTCTTAAAGTCGATGTAGCCCCAGCCGTGAGGTCCGCGGGTGAAGTTCCTTGCGTTAAAGGCGACTTCTCCGCCATAATAACCGTTGCCGAAAGAATAGTTGTCCCAAGACGTCTTTCCCCCGCTCAAAAAACTATCGTTATTATGCGACTGTTTCGCTTTAACAATCTGCTGCGTAACCTTGTAGCGGTCGGCATAGGCTTTATTGTCCGGCTCTTGGCTCGCAGCCATTCCGTAATAGGAATCCGCCTTCACGATACTGTTGTAAAAAGATTCCTTTTCGCCCTCCTTTCGCAGGTATAAAGTAAGGTCGCCCTTCTCCACGAGGAACGGATTCTCGTCGGGTGCCTGCGACAGATATTTATAGGCGGTATCGGTGTTTATGTCGAGACCTGCCAAGCCGTGCAGATACATCACGCCCACGTAACCGTTCGCCTTGTCGCTCCAAGAGGTGTTGGGCAGAAATATTTCGTAAGCCTTGTCGAATTGCGACAAAAAGAAGTATATCTCTCCTGCGACATTCCGATATTCGTTGTCGGGGCAGACTTCGAGCAACTGCGCGCACGCCGATGCGTCCGATTCGATGTAAGGAGCCAGAGTGCCGTTCAGCAGGCAGCCCGCATAGCAGTCATACGCTTCGAACACATCCCAGTTGCCGTTTCTGACGGCATTAGTAAGAGCGGTTCCAGCCGCGAGCGAATCTTGGAGTTCGAGATAATCCAGATAAAGGTTATACTGGGCTTGTTCGTAAAATTCGGAGCCGTCCTTTATCTGCGACAGTTTGGCTATCGCCTTGTCCAAGTCTCCTTTCTCCTGCAATTCGATTGCCGATTTGTACCGGTGTGAATCGGAGCAGAAACAACCTGTCAGGCAAACGGTCGCCACGACAGCGATTGCGATTCCGAGTATCTTCGCTGCGAAAACCGACTTTCCTTTAATTTCTTTGTTCGATAAACAACTCATATTGAATAGTTTTTTGGTTAATAGCGGATATAAAAACGAACGGTGCATACAGATTCCCGATTTTCGCACACGGAAAAGTCCGATACCCCCTCGCGCAATGAAATTCATTGCATTACAAAGGTAAGCATTTTTTTACTGAAACAACATTATAGCCATAAAAATAAAGAACATGCCGCAATTTTTGTCGTTGTCAAAAGGACGTTAGAATATTTAATGTCGTTTGGGTCGCGATGCGGGGGTGCGATAACAAAACCGGCAGCCGAATATCTCTCGGCTGCCGGTTTTTTCAACCAATCAACGTCAATTCTTTATATCGCGTATTTTGTTGCCGAGTACATCGAGTTCCGCACCGTCTGTCAAATCGAAATACTCCGATGTCGGCTTGAATTTGCCTTTCCAGACTGTTCCGTTCTGAAAAACATAACTGCCGTTTACCGGCATATCGTTCTTATATTCACCTATATAAATCGAATAACAACTTCCCGATTCGCGCGAAATAAAAGTAAGACACAAGCCGTTATTTTTGCAATAACTGAATTTGCCCATATTGGCACCCTTATCTTTGAACTCGAACCATCCCCAGCCGTGAGCACCGCGAGTGCCGTTTCCGCCATACCACATGACCTCTCCGTTATAAGAACCCGAATCGAAAGAATAACTGTCCCAATACACCTCGCCTCTGTCCCAATAACTTATATTATCGTGTTTTTCTTTCGTCTGTATAATCTGCTGCGTAACCTTGTAACGGTCGGTATATGCTTTATTGTCCGGTTCCAGACTTGCAGCAATACCGTAGTAATAATCCGCTTTCTCTATACTGCGATAGAAAGACCACGTATCGCCCTTACGCAAGAACAGCATCAGGTCGCCTTTGTGTACTACAAAAGGCAGCGTATCCGGCGCATCCGACAAATATTTATAAGCGGTTGCGGCATCTGCGGTAAGATTGCCCAATCCGTACAGATGCATTATACCGACATAGCCGCCGGCTTTATCGGAATCCGAAGCGCATGGCAGCAACAATTCATAGGCTTTGTTCCACTCCCCATGATTGAAATATATTTGACCGGACAAAAAACGGTAATACATTTCCGGACTTTTTTCAAGCAACCTTGCGGCAGTTATCTCGTTCTTATAGATATGCGGCGCAAAATCGCCCGACATCAAATGGTCGGCATACGCGATATACGCTTCTTCAATCTCCCAGTTGTCGTTTCTGACGGCATTCACGAGAGCGGTTCCCGCCGCCAGCGAATCTTGAAGACCGAGATAGTCCAGATAAAGGTTATACTGGGCTCGTTCGTAAAATTCGGAGCCGTCCTTTATACGCGACAGTTTGGCTATCGCCTTGTCCGGATTCCCTTTCTCCTGCAACCTGATTGCCGATTTGTACCTATGCGTATCGGAGCAGAGATAGACTATCAGACAAATCGCCGCAATGACAGTAATGACGATTCCGAGTATTTTAGCCGCAAAAATCGCCTTCTCCTTAATTATCTTGTCCCTTTCTTCGCGGCGAATCCGTTCGGCTTCCGCCTCCTTTTCGCGTTCGATGCGGGCCTGTTCCTGCGCACGCTCCATCTCCTCGCGCCGCAGTTGCGCGCGGCGGTCGTACTCCTTCTCGCAGGAATATATCAGTTCGTCGGCATATATACCCTCGCTCGACATAATCTCGCGCAGTTTGCCGTCGTCGAATCCCGCGACCTTTTCCGACAGCGATTCGCTCTTGCTGCGAATCTCGATTTCTCGCCTGCACTGCGCGACAAGTTCGGCATTGTACATGTCGGGATTATTCACAATCTCCTCCAATCGTGCGTCATCGAACCGGCGCACCTGCGGACGGTTATCTTCGCGAACACACTCCTCCGGTTCGGGCGCGGTGCATACCGATGCACATGAAGCATTCGCCTGCATATTCGCATTCCGACCGGTATATTTGCCAACGACTTCGGCGGATTTCATTCTTTCGATTTCATCGCCCACCGCCTTCGGGACACAGACCTTTCCGATAGGATTGAATACGGTCTTGAACGATTTAGCCCACACCAGTCCGCACGGTATGCCGATAATGGTCAGAAACTCTCCTACAATCGTAAACAACATGCCGACGGCGGCGATACAGCCGAACGGAAAGTACAGAATACGTATGACAAGCGAAAATGCCGCGTATGCCTCATTCTGCTTCTTGCCGGTAATCATCTCATAATCCGACCGCGAAACCATTGCGGACGAAAACGGAGAGAGCAGGAATCGGGCGAACTGCAACCATCCCAGACCTATCGGCATAAGAATGATGGTGCAGCACATAATCGCGCCGAACACGGCATAGAAAATGGCAAACAGGAATCCGAAAAACGGGAAATGCCACAGAATGTTCAATAAGATTCTCATATTAAATAACGTTTAAGGTTAGTAAAGACGTGTGCAAACTTCCAATCTCTGCACACAAAAATCCGATGCTTCACATGCAATGAAATTCATTGCTTTACAAAGGTAGTCAAATTTCTTACGGAAACAACATTATCGCCATAAAAATAAAGAACATGCCGCACGAACAGTGCAGCATGTTCCGGTAAAACTTCATTTTTAAGTCCCTTTTCGCGCATCGGCATAATCTGAACAAGTTATGATTTGTACTTTGTTTAACGAAAAAATGTTGAATTGTTGTGAAATAATAATGAAAGATTGCGATGCCGAACTGTTAAAAAAAGATACTTATTTACTATATAGGTTTCTGGCGTATGTATTGCGTGCAATCATTTAAAGTCGTTTTGGCAAAACATTTAGAAATAGAGAATCATATTTTAATTCTAAATTATAATGTACTCTATGTAATAAATGCAAGGATTGGATTCGGATGTTGTGAGGGCTGTTGTCTAAAAAATAAGAACATCGATTATTGATTATGTTTGGTCTGTCGAATTTAAAGAGTTTATGTTAAAGCATGCAGAATAAAACTTCGAAAATATAGTGCTTGCGAAAGAATATAGGGCAAAAGAGTAAAACGAAAAATCCGTTGCCGATTTGACAACGGATTTTTCTTGGTCGGGGTACCAGGATTCGAACCTGGGACCCTCTGCTCCCAAAGCAGATGCGCTAACCGGGCTGCGCTACACCCCGAATCGTTTTGCGATTGCAAAGGTAGACAAAAAAAGTATAATTCCAAACTTTTTGGTGTTTTTTATCGGCAATATTTCTTCATGCCACTGCCGCAACTTCGTTTCCGGTGATGTAAAAAATCGTCTTTTTATTTGGTTATCAAAAACTTTTTGCTTACATTTGTTATACTAATTTATTAAATCCTATTTTTTATGAATGGCAAAGTAAAATGGTTCGATAGCAAGAAGGGCTACGGATTCATTATCGGAGACGACGGCAAGGAAATCTTCGTACACTTCACGGGAATCGCTAAGGACGGTTTCAAATCATTGGACGAGGGACAGGCTGTCGAGTTCGAAATCGGTAACGGAGCGAAAGGCGAACAGGCGATAGACGTAAAGGTCGTCGTACGGAAATAATAGGTGTCCTATCGAATGAAATGCAGGTTCGTTTCGCCGAATCTGCATTTTTTTGATACAACGTAACGAAATAAATATTATATTTGCACCGCAAAAACAGTTCGGGGTGTAGCGCAGTCCGGTTAGCGCGCCAGCTTCGGGAGTTGGAGGTCGCTGGTTCGAATCCAGTCTCCCCGACAAACAGTGCTGAATGCCAGCACGAAATGACAGAGCGGTACTGAAAAAGTACCGCTCTGTTGTTTTATGCAGTCTCTCCTTAAAGTCTTTAAGGACTTTAACGACCTCACCCCTCCCCGTCAAAATCCGACAGTATTATGTCAAAAAAGTATAGCGGCAAGCCGTATTTTTGAGTAATATTGTAACATGAAACGAAACCTTAAAACCATAAACCCTATGAAAAGACTTTTGATTGTGTCGGCATTGCTGTTCCCGTCGATTCTGTCCGCTCAGGTCGCCGTTACGTCGCTGCGCACCGACAGACTCGATGCTCCGAGAGGCATATCGCCCGAAAACGCTCCGACATTGAGTTGGATTATCGAATCTCCGACGAAAAATACCGTACAGACAGCCTATGAGGTTACCGTGCGCCGCAACGGACATCTTGTGTGGCAGAGCGGAAAGGTCGATTCCGACAACTCGACCAATGTGAAATATGACGGCGCGCTGCTTCCCGACTCCCGCTACGACTGGTCGGTGCGCGTGTGGGACAACCACGGCAACGTCTCTAAACGCGCTTCGTCGTCATGGCATACGGGACTGCGCCATGGCGACTGGCAGGCAGAATGGATAACTGGTTCGACGGAAAAGTTGAAACCGGTATATTTCCGCACCGAACGGACGCTGAAAAAGCGCATCACCCGCGCTACTGCATACATTACGGCACACGGACTCTACGAGGCGTACATCAATGGTCGCCGCGTGGGCGATTACTACCTTACTCCGGGGTGGACGTCGTACAACAAGCGGTTGCAGTATCAGGCTTACGACGTAACCGGTTTGCTCAAATCGGGTCGCAATGCCGTCGGGGCAGTGGTCTCCGCGGGATGGTACTCCGGAGGACTGAACTACGTATCGCCGAGCAAACGCTACCGATACGGCGACGACATCGCCCTGCTGATGCAGATTAACGTCGAATACTCCGACGGTACGAAAGAGGTCATCGCCACCGACGGCGAGTGGTTGCAGTCGGGCGGCGAAATCGTATTCGCCAACATTTATGACGGACAGACCGTGGATGCCCGATTCGCCGACAAGGCTTGGGCTACCGTCGATTGCCCGCAGTGGACCGACAAGGCGACGGTCGCCGGTTTTGCAAAAGACAACCTCGTCGCAACCGAAAACGAACCTGTCATCAAACATGTTTCGCTAAGTCCGGTGAAGTATATCGTTACACCGAAGGGCGAGAAAGTACTCGATTTCGGTCAGAACATCGTCGGCTGGGAGACCGCCCGTCTGCGCGGAAAAGCGGGCGATACCGTCCGTATATACCATGCCGAGATACTCGACCAGAACGGTAATTTCTATACGACCAATCTTCGCCGTGCCAAAGCGACGAGTACCTATATCCTTCGCGGCGACGCCGAGGAGCGGTTCGAGCCGACCATGACTTTCTACGGTTTCCGATATATAAAGGTTGACGGCGTGGACGGCGATTTGAACCCCGATGACTTCACCGCAGAGGTCGTCTATTCGGGATTCGGCAAAAGCGGCGAATTCGCCTCGTCGATGGACATCATCAACCGTTTGCAGAGCAATATCGAATGGGGATTCCACGATAATTTCGTGGACGTGCCGACCGACTGCCCGCAGCGCGACGAGCGGCTCGGATGGACGGGCGACGCACAGGTATTCTTCCGCACGGCGTCGTTCCTCGGCAATGTCGATTCGTTCTTCCGCAAATGGCTCTCCGATTTGTCTGCCGACCAGTATTCCGACGGTCGAGTGCCTAAAATCATTCCGGATACCTTCCCTGTTACCCGCGAGGGTCGCAACGGCGCGACGGGCTGGTCGGATGCGGCTACGATTATCCCTTGGCAGCACTATATGGCTTACGGCGATGCGTCGGTACTCGAAAAGCAGTATCCGAGCATGAAACTTTGGGTGGATTACATGATTTCCGAGAGCCGTGACAGAGGCTGGTTGTGGAATACTGGTGTTCACTACGGCGATTGGCTCTTTTGGAGCAAACCTAACGACCCCGACGGCAAATCGGCGGTTACGAGCCAGCATCTTGTAGCCCAATGCTTCTTCGCCAACTCCGTCGATATATTGCGGCGTGCTGCTGAACTGCTCGGCAAAAACGACGATGCCGTCTACTATGCCGATATTCTGCATAAGGTTCGCAAGGCATATCTGGACGAGTACGTTACGCCGAACGGTCTGATTTCGTCGGATACCCAGACCGCATATGTCCTTGCACTGCATTTCGACCTGCTGCCCGAAAATCTCCGTGCGCAGGCACTCGACCGCCTCGTCGCGAATATCGAGCGTTACGGCGACCACATTACTACGGGATTTCTCGGAACGCCGTATATCTGCAACGTGCTGACGGATAACGGACGTTCGGACGTGGCATACCGCCTGCTGCTCCAAAAGACGTGTCCGAGTTGGATTTATCCGATAACCAAAGGTGCTACCACTATCTGGGAGCGTTGGGACAGCATCCGTCCCGACGGGTCTATCATCAAAGGAATGAACTCGTTCAATCACTACTCCTATGGTGCTATCGGCGACTGGCTCTACCGCAGTGCCGTCGGCATCCGCGAAACTTCGGCTGGATATAAGACAATCGCCGTGCGCCCTCACGTCGGCGGCGGTTTCGAGTGGATGAAGGCATCGACCGTTACTCCTTACGGTAAGGTCGCAGCCGAATGGCATGCCGAGGGCGACGCGCTGACTTCGCTCGACGTTACGATTCCCGTCAATACGACCGCCGAGATATTCGTTCCGGCTCCTGATGCCGAGTCCGTTGCTGCGTCCGACCCGTCGCTGAAACCATCGGGCTTCGCCGACGGCTATGCGAAGTTCGCTGTCGGCTCCGGAACCTACCGCTTTACAGTGAAATAGGACTGTCGCCCAAAAGACCTTAACGACCTTAAAGTCTTTAAAGTCCTTAACGACCCTAATGACCCTAATGACCTTAATTTCTTAAATCATCAGCCCTCCGATTCTAAAATCAGAGGGCTGAATTATTCTGCATACTCCTCGACTAACCTTTTCGCGAGTTCGGGCATCCCGACTGCCGAGGGGGCTTTTATGTGCGTTACGGTGTTGCGGACGAATGCGATTTTCGGGTCGGCGGGGTCTACCAGATATATCGGCACCTGCCGGTCGCGCACGTAATTGACGAGCGATGCGGCAGGGTAGACCGCCAGCGACGTTCCGACCACGATTAGTATGTCCGCCGATGCGACTATGCGTGCCGCGGCATAGAACATCGGTACCGCTTCTCCGAAAAACACTATATGCGGTCGTAGCGGCGAGCCGTCCGGTGCGCAGGCATCCGAACGCTGCTCCCAACCGTCGAGAGCGACGATAAGGTCGGGATTCGCCGAACTGCGCAATTTGGTGAGTTCGCCGTGCAGATGCGTTACCCGCGTAGAGCCGGCGCGTTCGTGCAGATTGTCGATGTTCTGCGTTACGACCTCCACATCGAAATGCCGTTCCAGTCCGGCTATGGCGTAATGCCCCGCATTCGGCTCTTTCGACATCATCTCGCGCCGCCGCTCGTTGTAGAACCGTATTACGGTCTCGCGGTCGCGGGCGAGTGCTTCCGGCGTGCAGACATCCTCTATGCGGTAGTTCGCCCACAATCCGTATGCACTTCTGTATGTCGGTATGCCGCTGTCGGCACTTACTCCCGCACCACTGAATACGACTATCTTTTTCATGACGGAAATTTTCTTTAAAGTCCTTAAAGTCTTTAACGACCTTAAAGACCTTATCTCTTGAAATAAATGTCCAACAACTCCTTCGCCGCGATGAACGAACTCAACCGCGCGTCGAGTACCCGCTGTTCGACCTCGCCGATGCGCGATTCGATTTCGGGGTCGAGATAGAAACTGCTTTTCAACGCCTCGTTGATGCTCTCGTACATCCAATACTTGTTCTGCTGGTTGCGGTGCGCCACGAAATAGCCGTTGCGTTGTATGTGTTCGAGATAATCTTCGACACCTTTCCATATCTCTTCCAATCCCGTACCAGCCGTCGAAGAGCATGTGTAGACTTTCGCTCGCCAGTCCGACTCGGGTGTCGGGAATAGTTGCAGTGCGTTCTGGAACTGCACTTTCGCCAGCCCAGCCTTGTGGATGTTCTCGCCGTCGGCTTTGGTGATAACCATCATATCAGCCATCTCCATGATTCCGCGCTTGATGCCCTGCAATTCGTCGCCCGCACCCGAAATCTGCAACAGCATGAACATGTCCACCATCGAGTGTACGGCTGTTTCCGACTGTCCGACACCGACCGTTTCGATGAATATCACGTCGAATCCGGCAGCCTCGCACAGCACTATCGTTTCGCGGGTCTTGCGTGCAACTCCTCCGAGCGAACCCGCCGACGGGGAAGGGCGGATGAAGACATCGGGATTGGTCGAAATGCTCTCCATTCGTGTCTTGTCGCCGAGAATCGAACCGCCGCTGCGCTCCGAACTCGGGTCTATCGCCAGTACCGCCAACTTGTGGTGCAGCGACGTTACCATGTTGCCTATCGCTTCGATAAATGTCGATTTGCCCGCCCCGGGCACGCCCGTGATTCCTATTCTGACGGATTTTCCGGAGTGCGGCAGACAGCGTTCGATAATCTCCTGCGCCTGCGCGTAGTGGTTGGGATTGTTGCTCTCGATAAGCGTTATCGCCTGCGACAGAACCGTTATGTTGCCGTCGAGAATCCCCCGCACGTATTCGTCCGTGGTAAGTGTCCGCCGTTTCTTGCGGACGAAATACGGATTCACCATCGGTTGGTTTTCGACTCCGTCGGTAACGTTCAGCGCACTGTCATGGTGCGTGTCGCGGTACTCTTTCTCGTAATGGTCTATTTTCGTGAACGACATTTTGTCTTCTTCTTGTTGTTAGTCAGTTTCAGTATGTATTCTTCGGTCAGTTGCTTCGGGTTGCCGAACCAAACCACTTTTCTCTTGCTGTCGATTATCACCCCGAAAGGTGCATAATTCACGCCGAAACTGCGGAACGAGTATTCGCAGTCGCAGGCGACGCCCGAACGTCCCGCCGCAAGCCGCTCCAGCCACGCGCTCATGTTCGCTTCCGGCTCTTTCGTCAGAATCAGCAGCCGGATGTTTTCGTTGCCGGCGATGATTTTCTCGACATGTTCGATTCCGCCTATGCACGGAATGCTCGCCGAATGCACGAACCCGATGTAGGCGTATTCGCAATCCGGCGGGATATGTCCGTTCACCCAATGACGGTATTTGAGGTGCATCGGCGGCGTCCGTTCGCCGATGGCGAGATTCTGCGCACGGGCAGCCATGCAGAGCGATACGGTCAGGATTACGGAGTACAGTAGTTTCATATCGTGCAGAATCGGTTACAGATTGCGAAAATACGCCAATTTTGCGTGAAATCCAAACAATATTCATGAAATGAATAAATCGGCGCGCATACGTGAAAAATGTTACGGAATAGTTTTTATTTTCAAATGAAAACCGTAATTTTGCAAGGATTTGATTTAAGATTGAAAATAATCTGTAAACCCTAAATAATAAAAACTAAAAACTTTATTTCATTATGAAAGTATCTCACATCGAACATCTCGGCATTGCCGTGAAGAGCCTTGACGAAGCGATTCCTTACTGGGAAAACGTTCTGGGTCTTAAATGTTACAAGGTCGAAGAGGTAGCCGACCAGAAGGTGCGCACCGCATTCTTCATGCTCGGTCAGACCAAGATAGAACTGCTCGAACCGACCTGCGAGGAGTCCACGATTGCCAAGTTCATCGAGAACCGCGGTATCGGTATCCACCACATGGCTCTTGCCTGCGAGAATATCGAGGAGCAGTTGGCTGATGCTGCCGAGAAGGGCTTGCGCCTTATCGACGCCACCCCGCGCAAGGGTGCCGACGGAATGACAATCGCATTCCTTCACCCGAAATCGACGCAGGGCATCCTTACCGAGTTGTGCGAGAACAAAAACAAATAGGATATTATGAGCGAAATTCAGAATAAAATCAACAAACTCATCGAGAACCGCGAGACGGCTCGTATGGGTGGCGGTCAGAAGGCAATCGACAAGCAGCACGACAAGGGCAAATACACTGCCCGCGAACGTATCCAGATGCTGCTCGACGAGGGTAGTTTCGAGGAGTTCGACATGTTCGTAACCCACCGTTGCTACGATTTCGGAATGGAGAAGAAGCATACGTTCGGCGACGGTGTCGTAACCGGTTACGGTACCATCGGCGGTCGTCTGGTCTATGTCTTCGCACAGGACTTCACCGTTACGGCAGGTTCGCTGTCGCTCGCCTTGGCGGACAAAATCTGCAAGGTGATGGATATGGCGATGCGCAACGGCGCACCGTGCATCGGTCTGAATGACTCTGGCGGCGCACGTATCCAGGAGGGTGTGAACGCTTTGGCGGGTTATGCCAACATCTTCCAGCGCAACGTGATGGCTTCGGGCGTCATCCCGCAGATTTCCGCTATCTTCGGTCCTTGCGCCGGCGGTGCGGTCTACTCTCCGGCTCTGACCGACTTCATCATCATGAAGAAGGAGACCTCGAACATGTTCCTCACCGGTCCTAAGGTCGTGAAGACCGTTACGGGCGAGGACGTTACGCAGGAACAACTCGGCGGCGCAGTGGTTCACACGACCAAATCGGGTGTGGCACAGTTCGCGGTAGACACCGAGGAGGAGGGTATCGACCTCATCAAGAAACTCATCTCCTACATGCCGCAGAACAATATGGAGGACGCTCCGCTCGCGATGTGTACCGACAATATCGCCCGTTTGGAGGATTCGCTCAACGAAATCATCCCTGAGAATCCTAATCAGGCATACGACATGTACGACGTTATCCGCGCTATCGTGGACGACGGCGACTTCCTCGAATCGGCGGCTACGTACGCCAAGAACGTCATCACCTGCTTCGCCCGTTTCAACGGTCAGAGCGTGGGTATCATCGCCAACCAGCCTAAATTCATGGCGGGCGTACTCGACATCAACGCCAGCCGCAAGGCGGCGCGTTTCGTGCGTTTCTGCGATGCGTTCAACATTCCGCTCGTTACGCTGGTCGATGTTCCGGGATTCCTTCCTGGTACCACGCAGGAGTACGGCGGCGTGATTACCCACGGTGCGAAACTGCTGTTCGCATACTGCGAGGCCACCGTTCCGAAGATTACCGTTACGCTGCGCAAGGCATACGGCGGTGCTTACATCGTCATGTCCTCGAAGCATATCCGCGGCGACATCAACTACGCTTGGCCTTCGGCAGAAATCGCCGTTATGGGTGCGAGCGGAGCGGTCGAGGTGCTCTATGCGAAAGACCTCGCCGGATTCACCGACCCAGCCGAGAAGGCGAAGTTCGTCGCAGAGAAGGAGCAGGAGTACAAGGATTTGTTCTCCAACCCTTACAATGCTGCGCGTTACGGCTATATCGACGACGTCATCGAGCCTCGCAATACCCGTTTCCGCATAATCCGTGCATTGCAGTCGCTCTCGACCAAGCGTTTGCAGAATCCGGCGAAGAAACATTCGAACATTCCGTTATAATCCCTGAGCATTATGAAACTGTTCGTAATAGATTATTCGCTGCCTTGGTCGGAGATTCTGTTGATTGCACTTCTCGGCATCGGACTCGTATTTATGGTTCTGCTGCTGATGGTGTTCGTCATGCGTCTTTTCGGCTACGTCTTCACCCGCGAGCATAAGGTGAACAACACCAAGGCACCCGTTGCCATCAGCGAGGAGGAGGTCGTGGCTATAATTACGGCACTCAAACTCTACAAGAGCGCATTGCACGACAAGGAGTCGGAGATGCTGACAATCAACCGAATGACCCGAATGTATTCGCCATGGAATTCCAAGATTCACGGTCTTACGCCGTGTCCGGAGCGTAAAAAATAAATGAATTATCGACAATGAAAAACTATTCACTGAAAATAAACGGCAACCAATACGATGTTGCCATCGACGAAATCAACGATGCTTCGACCGAAGCCAATGTAGTTGTCAACGGCACGCAGTACAAGGTTGAGATTGTAGGCGGCAAAGCCCGTACTATCAGCAAGCCGCAGGTGATTCCTGCTCCTAAATCGACGGGTCTGTCGGTTACTCCGACCACCGCAGCGGCGACCAAGCCGGTAGCGGCTCCTGCCGCACCGTCTTCGGCTTACAAACTCGTTTGCCCGCTTCCGGGTACGGTAACCTCCGTCAATGTCAAGGAGGGCGACACCGTTTCCGCAGGACAGACTCTCGTGGTCCTCGAAGCCATGAAGATGGAGAACAATATCGACGCCGAGCGCGGCGGCAAGGTCAAGTCCGTCATGGTACAGCAGGGTGCCACCGTCATGGAGGGCGATGTCTTAATTGTCATAGAGTAGTGCGCTATGGGTACTTTACTGACTGCAAACTTTTTCGGTGAGAGCCTCGAAAAGTTCATCGAAACTTCGGGCTTCATGGCATTCTTCGCCGAGGGCGGATACAAGTATGTCGTGATGCTCGCTCTCGCGATGTTCCTGCTCTACCTTGCAATCAAGCACAAGTTCGAACCTCTGCTGCTGTTCCCGATTGCATTCGGCATGCTGCTGACGAACATTCCGGGTGCGGAACTTTTCCATTCGGCTCTGTTCGAGGGCGGACACGTGCATTGGGACATATTCGTAGCCGAAGCGGGACTTATCGACTATCTCTATCTGGGTGTCAAACTCGGAATCTATCCGTGCCTTATATTTATAGGTGTGGGTGCGATGACCGATTTCGGACCGCTTATCGCCAATCCTAAGAGTTTCCTTTTGGGTGCTGCCGCACAGATGGGTATCTTCCTTACCTTCATCGGTGCCATCGCATTGGGATTCACGCCTGCCGAAGCCGGCAGTATCGGTATCATCGGCGGTGCCGACGGTCCTACGTCGATTTTCCTTACCTCGAAACTCGCTCCGAACCTGCTCGGACCTATCGCTATCGCGGCATATTCCTATATGGCTCTCGTTCCGGTTATCCAGCCGCCTATCATGCGTGCGCTGACGACCAAGAAGGAGCGTATGATTAAGATGTCGCAGTTGCGCCAGGTATCGAAGGTGGAGAAGATAATCTTCCCTATCGTGATTACCGTAATCATCTCGCTGATGCTGCCGGACGCTGCTCCGCTTATCGGCTGTCTGATGCTCGGCAACCTGATGAAGGAGTGTGGCGTGGTAGACCGTTTGAGCAAGACGGTGCAGAACGAACTTATGAATATCGTGGTAATCTTCCTCGGTATTTCGGTCGGTGCCACGGCTACCGCCGATTCGTTCCTCAATATCAGTACGCTCGGTATCCTCGCTCTCGGAGTCATAGCATTCTGCTTCGGTTCGGGCAGCGGCGTATTGCTCGCCAAGTTCATGAATCTGTTCCTCAAAGAGGGCAAGAAAATCAATCCGCTTATCGGTTCCGCCGGAGTTTCGGCTGTGCCTATGGCTGCGCGTGTTTCGCAGACCGTCGGTCAGAAGGACAATCCGTCGAACTTCCTGCTCATGCACGCCATGGGTCCTAACGTCGCAGGCGTTGTCGGCTCGGCGGTTGCAGCAGGTATTCTGTTGTCGATACTCGGATAATTCGTATGCCGGATTCTGCCGTTCGTCATTAAAAAACGCGGTGTTCGTCCGGTTTGTAAAGCGGTGATGTTCGTCATCTCCGCTTTTTTCGTATATTTGTATAGCGGGTAACAGGAATTGTTTTAAAGTCTTTAAAGCCCTTAAAGACTTTGAAAATACGGTATATATGAAAATAAAGGTAAACGTACATTATCACACTGCGTGGGGAGAGCGTCTCCGCCTGTGTATTGCCGACGGCAGAAGTGTCGATATGAACTGTGCATCGGACGGAGTATGGATGGCTGCGTTCGACGTCCCGTCACGGACGAAGAGTCTCGAATATCGGCTGGAACTGCTTTCGGGCGATTCGGTTTTGCGCAGGGAGTGGGGCGGCGGACGACGGATTCCGCTCGATGCCGAGGCGACGTCGGTCGTGATTTTCGATGCTTGGCGCGATATGCCCGCAAACAGGGCGTTCTACACGTCGATGTTCTCCGATGTGGTGTTCGCCCATGCCGATTCAGCCGTTCCGCGGTTGCATCCCGGCGAAATATATGTCGAGGTCGAGGCTCCGACCCTGCGAAGCGGCGAGGTACTCGGCATCTCCGGCAGTTCAGTCCAGTTGGGGGAGTGGAATGCCGACCGTGTCCGCCGTATGACGCATATCGAAGGCGTCCGCTGGGGCGTGGTTATCGGCGGCGGAACCATGGAGGGCATGACGGAGTATAAGTTCGTGGTTCTCGATGCCGACGGCAATATAGTGCGTTGGGAGACGGGCGATAACCGCCGGTTGCCTGCCATGGATGCGTATGGCGATTCCGTGCGAATCGTAACGGGCGCGCGATTGCGCGACGATGTCGTGTGGCGCGGTGCAGGCGTCGCCGTTCCGGTCTTCTCGCTGCGCTCGGAGCAGAGTTTCGGTGTCGGCGAGTTCGCCGACCTGCGCCTGCTTGCCGACTGGTGCGAGCGGTGCGGACAGAACGTCATACAGATTCTGCCTGTCAACGATACCACGATGACCGGAACTTGGCAGGATTCCTATCCCTACAATGCCAACTCCACTTTCGCTCTGCATCCGCTCTATATCCGTCCGTCCGAAATCGGAAAACTGCGCGACAAAAAGCGTCAGGCGGAGTTCGACCGTCTGGGTTGCGAACTCAACGGACTGCCGCAGGTCGATTACGAACGTGTAACCGCAGCGAAGACTGAGTACCTGCGACTGCTCTATAAGGATTACGCTAAAAAGTGTTTCGCGAGCCGCGAGTATAAGGCGTTCATCGACCATAACCGTTCGTGGCTGGAATCGTATGCCGTCTTTTCGGTATTGAGGGACAGATTCGGTTCGGCTGATTTCTCGACATGGGGCGACTATTCGACGTTCGATGCCGACACCTGCGCTCGCTTCGCGAAGGAGAACGCCGAGGATGTCGGATTCTACTGCTTCGTGCAGTTCTACCTCGACAAGCAGTTGCGTGCGGTGCGCGACTATGCGCACTCCAAAGGAGTTGTGCTGAAAGGCGATATTCCTATCGGCATAAGCCGCACGAGCGTCGATGCGTGGGCATTGCCGCATCTGTTCATCATGAATTCGTCGGCAGGTGCGCCGCCCGATGATTTCTCGGCAACGGGTCAGAACTGGGGTTTCCCTATATACAACTGGGAGGAGATGGCGAAGGACGACTACGCGTGGTGGCGCGCCCGCTTCACGAAAATGGCGGAGTACTTCGATGCCTACCGTATCGACCATATCCTCGGATTTTTCCGCATCTGGGAGATTCCGCTCGATGCCGTCAATGCACTGTTGGGCGAATTCAACCCGTCGATGCCTTACAGCGAGGACGAGATACGTTCCTGCGGAATCGATTTCGACCGCAATCGCGATGTCGCGCACGATTATTCGTCCGAGGATGTCCTTTGGCTCGAATACCGTTATAAGCGGGGATACTTCTATCCGCGTATCTCTCCGTTCTCGACCCGCAGGTTCGCCGAACTGCCCGATTGGCAGAAGCGCGCTTTCGAACGCCTGCACAACGATTTCTACTATTATCGCCATAACGATTTCTGGCGCGATGTCGCCGAACGCCGTCTGTCGATGCTCATCGAATCCACGCCGATGCTTACCTGCGGTGAGGATTTGGGCATGATTCCGCACTGCGTTCCCGACGTGATGAACCGCCAGCAGATTCTGTCGCTCGAAATCGAACGTATGCCGAAATCCGTTGATACCGAGTTCGCGGTGCTGCCGCAGTATCCTTATCTGTCGGTCTGCACGACCTCGACCCACGACATGAACCCTATCCGTGCGTGGTGGCGCGAGAATCGCGAGAAGACGCAGCGTTACTATAACTTCGTGATGAACTGGTGGGGCGAGGCTCCTTACGATGCGACGCCGGAGGTGTGCCGCGACATCATCGAGCGTCATTTGCAGTCGCCGTCGATGCTTGCCGTTCTGCCTTTGCAGGACTGGCTGTCCACCGACGGGGCGTTGCGCTGTGCCGACCCCGAATCGGAGCGCATCAATATTCCGGCGAATCCGCGCCACTATTGGCGTTACCGCATGCATCTTTCGCTCGAAAGCCTGCTCGACGCATCCGATTTCAACCGTTCTCTCGCCGACATGATTGCCCGCAGCGGCAGATAAAAACAGGCGGATGAATTTCAATCATCCGCCTGCCTTTTGCTATCGGAAATTATTTGTATAAATATCTCTTGACGCTGTTTTTCGGCGTGCGTTCGAAATCGCCGTCGAGTATCTCGATTCCGGTAATCTGGCAGTACGAAGGCAGTTTGCGGTTGAGTGCGGCGAGATTCGATTTCATCGCTTCGTCCAACTGCTCTCTGCTCAACGGGTTCGCCGCATCGACCTCTGCCGAGACTATCGCCACGATATGTTTGTTGCGTTCGATAACGATAGATTCCTTGACATGCGGCATCGCGTTCAGCAACTCCTCGACCTCCTCCGGATAGATGTTCTGTCCGTTCGCCGTCAGAATCATGTTCTTCGACCGCCCCTTGATGTAGATGTTTCCGTCCTTGTCGAGCAGTCCGAGGTCGCCGGTGCGCATCCAGCCGTCGGCTGTGAATGCGGCTTTCGTCGCCTCCTCGTTCTTGTAGTATCCAGTCATCACGTTGTCGCCGCGAACCTGTATCTCGCCGACCTCGTTCTGCGGGTCGCTCGAATCTATGCGCACTTTCATCCCGTCTACCGGTTTGCCGCACGACCGCATGGCGAAATTGTACCAGTCCTCATAGCCGATGAGCGGTCCGCATTCCGTCATTCCGTATCCGACGGTGTAAGGTATGCCGACCTTTTTCATCACCGTTTCTATCGATGAATTGACGGCTGCTCCGCCGATTATGATATGTTTCATCTTGCCGCCGAACGCTGCCATGACTTTGCGGCGCACGGCACCGTATATCGCGCCCTTCACTATCGGAACCGATGTCGCTATGCGCATCGCGGGGCGTTCGAGTATGGGCATCACCTTGTTGCGGAATATCTTCTCGACCACGAGCGGTACGGTGATTAACATGTAAGGCTTTACGTCGGCGAACGCCTGCAACAGTATCGTCGGCGTCGGCGTTTTGCCGAGGAAGTAGACGCATCCTCCGCTCGCTACCGGATATACGAACTCGAATGCCAGTCCGTAGAGGTGTGCCAGCGGCAGCATCGAAACTATATTGCCGCCTTTCGGGAACTGTATGCGCTTTACGCCGAACGATATGTTGGACGAGATGTTGCGCACCGACAGCATGATGCCCTTCGGCGACGATGTCGTTCCCGACGTGTAACTTATCGTGATTATATCTTCCGGTTTGCCGGTTTCGTATTCCATCAGTTCGGGTTTCATTCCGTCCGGATACTTCTCGGCGAACATCCGTTCAGCATCCGCCACTGCGGTTTCGAGCCGTCCGTCGCGCGAATAGAGGACGGAGTAATCCTCCATGTTTATCGCACCGACCAACTGCGGCATGTTCTCTCCGTTCATCTCGCTCCACATCTCCTTCTCGGTGAACAGCAGTTTGCTGTCGGAGTGGTCTGCGAGTTTTTCGAGATTGTCGGGCGTGAAGCCGTTGAGGATAGGCACCGCTACTGCCCTATACGATGTTGCGGCGAGATAGGCTATCGCCCAGTGCGCCGTGTTCTTGGAGCAGAGCGCGATTTTGTCGCCCGCGGCGATGCCCGATTTCTCGAATATCAGATGCAGTCTGGCAATCTGCGTCGCAATGTCCGCATACGTGAACTTTGCCCCTTTGTAGTCGCACAGAGCGGGTGTGTCCCAGTTCTTCCGTGCCGTTTCGACGAATCTTGTTATGAAATGTATCATGGTTTTAAGGTTTTTTCATTGTCTGACGTACCGTTATTTCATCAGCCACGAGGTTATGCTCTCGGCGTATGTCTTGGAAATCGGAATGTCGGGTACGCCCTCGTGTCCGATTTCGATGAATATTCCCTCCTTTTCGCGGCGCAGCACCTTGACACGGTCGAGATTGACCATGTAGGAGCGGTGGCAGCGGCGTATGTTGCCGTCCCCCAACTGCTCTGCGACACGCTTCATGGTGTTGCGCACCATTGCCTTCTTTACGCTATCGTTGTTCAGATACCATACGCACACGTAGTTGTCGGCGGACTCTATCAGCAGCAGATTGTCGCGCTTGACCGACAGCCGCAGCCCCTTGTCGTCGTGGAACAGCACGTTCGCCCTGTTCTGCGACTCTTCGTCATGCCGTATGCTCTCGCGCAGACTCTTCAACACCTGCATCTTCTCCATCAGCACGATATACAGAAAACTGTAACCGTACGGAATCAGCAGTATGCAGAACGTTCTGCCAAAAACGTTGAGGAATACGTGCAGTATGTTCTCGCTGTGGAACACGACGGACGAGAATCCGGTGAGCGTAACGGCGAGTATCAGAAATTCGCACAGATTCCATGTCAGATACCCGCTGTATGTCATTTCGCGGCTGCGGCTGTACCGCACCATGAAGAATCGCGATATGCCTACGAGCAGCAGTGCCACGGACGTTATGATGGCGACCATGACGTAGAAGGTCTCGTCTGCCGTCAGTTCCGATGCTGTCATAGATTTCATTTCGTCGAATTCGAGTATCCGGTTTATGCCGAACGGGCGGAATACTATCATGAACAGAAACGAGAACAGTGCCATGGACAGCAGCATCGTCGTCTGTTTCGAGCGGCGGAATATGACGCCCGGGATTCTCCGTGAAAGCGTATTGTTACTGAACATCTTTTTGCTCGTTTGCGGTGCGTTCCGCTATCATGGCGACCAGTTCGTCGCAGCGGTCGCACGATACGTAATATTTGTCTTCGTATATGTCGGTTATCTCGACGAATCCGCGCCACGACGAAGCGTACACCTTCACCAAATCCATTCGGCGCAGGTTGAGAAAGTATCCGTAGTACCCGAAGAATCCCGCCGATGCGAACAGCGGCATGAAGAGACGCATCTCCCTGCGGTCTACCGCTCTCGCCGATACGATGTCTCCGTACGGAATCTCGGTGAAATCCGAAATGCAGAGTATGTCCAGCGAATTCTCGGTGAGAACTATTTTTCGCGGTATCGACAATATCATAAGTCCTATGACGGCGACCATTATCGATATGAACCATGCGAGGATATAGCCGCCGTCGTATACGTATAGCAGCACAACTGCCAGTGCGGCGAAGACGACGAGGTGCATCGCCGTCCGGTAACCGGTCTTGCGGTCGAGTCTGTATTCGTATTCCGTCGTCATAGGTCGTTTCCGTTTTCGCGCATCGCTTCGGCGATTGCCGAGGCGTAAATCATGTCCTCCCGCGTGGTTATCTTTATGTTCGACCGCTCGCCCTCGCACAGCGTTATCCCGTATCCGGCGCGCTCTGCGACAGAAGCGTCGTCGGTGAATGCGGGGTCGTAATCGACATCGTATGCCGCCCGCAGCAAGTCGGCGCGGAATATCTGCGGCGTCTGTATGATTCTCAGCGCCGAACGGTCGATTGTTTCCGATTTTCCGCTGCCGCCCGTTGTCGTCCTGAACGAATCTACGGGCTTGACTGCCGGAATTGCCGTCCCGTTATCGGCGGCGCACTCTGCCGTGCGGCGTATCATCTCTACCGAAGCGAACGGACGGACTCCGTCCTGTATGGCAATCAGGTCTACCGCATCGCTCAAAGCCTCGATTCCGTTCTTCACCGAGTGAAACCGTTCCGCTCCGCCCTCGACTGTCGAGTGTCTGGCTACCTTGAACCGTGCCGAGAGATTGCGCCAGAAATCCATTTGCGCAGCCGGCAGAACGACGATTATTTTCGCGGTCGGGAATGCGTGCGCGAAATTGTTTATGGTGCGCACGAGTATCGGTTCTCCGCCGACTATGGCGAATTGCTTGGGTATCGTGCCGCCCATTCTCGTGCCGCTTCCTCCGGCGACTATCACCACTCCGATTCTTATTTCGTCCATATCAGTTTCTTTCCGAATCCGAGCGTATTGTCGGTGAATTTAACGAAATTCGGCTCCACGACCCAGATGTTCAGCGGCATGACCGCCGTATACGGGAATCTGCCGATAAAGTCGCTCTTCGCCTTGGCGTCGCCGCGTTCGGCGCGACCGCAAATCTGTACGCCCTGCAATTTGCCCACTATTTTTGTTTCGAGTACTATCGAACATGCGACCTCCGGTCGGGCAGCCATGTCCGCTGCGTGGTGCGTTGCCTCGTCCGACGAAAAAATCAGCAGGTTGCGCTCCTTGTCGTAGGCGTAGAAGCAGTTGGCGCAGTACGGCGTGCCGTCGGCAGACCGCGTCGCCAGCGTCAACACGTGATGACGCTCTATGAACCGTACTATTTTCTTGTCGAGTATCATTTTACGACTATCGAATCGAGTTGCGTTATGCGGAGCGAATCGGCGACGTCGCCGTTGAGTTCTGCCGCTATTCTGTCGCGCACCCACTCGAACGACGCACGGTTGGCGTCCGAAATCGGTTCGGCAGGTTTCTGCGGAATTTTAAGCGGATTTATCGGCGTTCCTCCTTTCCATAATCTGAAATCGAGGTGCGGTCCGGTCGAACGACCCGTGCTGCCGACATATCCGATTATCTCGCCCTGCGAAACGTGCTTGCCGACCGCAAGCCCTTTGGCATAGCCGCGCAGATGCAGATAACCCGACATCAGATTTCCCGGGTGCTTGATTTTTATCATGTTGCCCGCCGCTCCCTGATATCCTTTCGCAACTACCGTTCCGTCGGCTACCGCACGTACCGGAGTGCCTACGGGGGCCGCGTAATCGACGCCGTGATGCGGTCTGTATCTTTTCAGAATAGGGTGGTAGCGCGCATTGGAGAACGTGGACGATATGCGTGTGAATTTCAGCGGTGCTTTGAGCAACTGCTTGCGCAGCGAGCCGCCGTCGTACTCCCAATACTGTATCTTGCCGCCCTGCTTGAACGGAATGGCGTATATCTCCTTGCCGCCGTGATTGAACTTGGCTCCCCAGACGCGCCCGATTCCGACGGACAGAGTGTCTATGAACTTTTCGTCGTAAACTACCGTGAAACTGTCGCCCGCCTGAATGCCGAAGAAATCGACCGTCCACTGGTATATGTCTTCGAGTTCCGACGCGAGCGCATACGGCAGATTCTCCTTGATTATCGCTCCCCACAGCGAACTCTCTATCGTCGCGCTGCGCTTCTGCCTGCGGATGTCCACATCGCGCACTCCGGTCGAAACCGCCACCGAGTCGCCGACGAAGGCGAACACGACGTAATCCGTCAGATTCTTTTCGTAGACGAGATAGTCGAGCCTGCGCATCGTCGAATCGCTCTTGATGAATGTAGTGTAGTTGTTTCCGGCTCTGATTTGGCGCAGCGGGCATACGTCGGCAGCCAGACGGTCGAGCCGGTTTATGCGCTGTCCGTCGATTCCGTACGAATCGAGAATCCTGCTCCACGTGTCGCCGCGTTCGACCGTGCATTTGTCGAGTTCGTACCCCTCGGCATCGATTCCGAACACGATGTTGCGAGCCTTTTCCGCCTCCTCTGCTTTCGATGCCGTGGAGGTGCATCCGTATGATAATATCGCCGCACATGCGATGGCGGCTATTGCGTACACTTTTCCCATATTCTGCAAAGTTAATAAAATTGGTAACTATATACAACTTTACACCGCATCAAGTTATTAAAAGTATTCGGATAACCGACTGTTGTGGTCCTCGCGGCAAAGCCGCGTACATAGATGTTACCCACCCCCTAAATCCCCCGCCTGTGCGGGGGACTTTTGTCGGAACCCTTAAAGAAATACGGATTTGGAATACCGTTAGTGTGAAATTGTATGTAATCTTCTAAAATTAAAAATTAATGACAAATCACGGATTTATGCTCGGTTTTTGGAAAATTGGGTCGTAATGTTTTGCCGCTTGATTTATTTTGCGTACCTTTGAAAAAATATGTATTCAGATGAAGCAACTGTTTCTTAAAATAGCATCGTTGATTTACGGGGCGGGCATCCGTCTCCGTCATCTGATGTTCGATACCGGTATGCTTCACAGCACCGAATACGATATTCCGATAATCTGCGTCGGCAACATCACGGTCGGCGGAACGGGCAAGACCCCGACTGTCGAACTGCTCGTAGCCCATTTCTCCAAGACGCATAACGTCGCCGTCCTTTCGCGCGGCTACGGTCGTGCGACGAAAGGATACCGCGAGGTCGAAATATCCGACTCCTATCGCAATGTCGGCGACGAACCGCTGCAAATCAAGCGCAAGTACCCCTCTGTGGCGGTCGTGGTCTGCGAGAAGCGCACATACGGAATAGAACGCATAGCCGAGGAGCATCCCGATGTAAATATGATAATTATGGACGACGGATTCCAGCACCGCTACGTGAAGCCGTTCATCAACATAATAATGGTCGATGCCACCCGTCCTGTCGAACGCGACTTTCTGCTGCCTTACGGGCAGTTGCGCGACACCATTGCATCGTTGCGCCGCGCCCACTATTTCCTCGTTACCAAGTGTCCCGACGACATGACGCCTATCGACGCACGCATCATGCGCAAGGTTCTCGTTCAGGCTCCGTATCAGAGCCTCTATTTCACGAAGGTCATCGATGGCGATGTGCGACCGGTGTTCGAGGATGTCAAAGGTGCGGTGAAGTACGGAAGCGAGGTTATCGCCATGTGCGGCATCGGCAATAACGAGGTGTTCATCGACGGTCTGAAACGCAAGTACGACGTCGTGCGGACGCTCGAATTCGAAGACCACCATTCGTATCGTATCGGCGACCTGAAACTGATGCAGCGCACGCTGGACGAGCATCCGAAGGCGGTCATCATTACTACCGAGAAAGATGCCGTGAAACTGTTCAACAGCAGCAAGATTCCGTCGGCTGTCCGCGAACGGATGTTCTACGAGAATGTCCGTATGGTGTTTACCGACAATCTCGGCGGCGAGTTCCTCGGCAAACTGGATAACGACTTAAAACAACGCAACAATGGAACATATATTAGAGGCTGCTGATTATCTGCGCAGCGTAACCGGCGACTTCAAGCCGGAGATAGGCATAATTCTCGGCACGGGTCTGGGCGACTTCGCCGATAATATCGACGAGCGTTTCTCGGTCGAGTACAAGGACATTCCGCATTCGCCCGTTTCGACCGTCGAAGGACACAAGGGACGCATGATTTTCGGCGAAATCGACGGACGCAGGGTAGTGGCTATGCAGGGTCGCTTCCACTACTACGAGGGCTACACGATGAAGCAGGTTACGTTTCCTGTCCGCGTAATGGCTGTTCTCGGCATCAAATATCTGTTCGTATCGAACGCCAGCGGCGGCATAAACACCTCGTTCCGCGTGGGCGACCTGATGGTTATTACCGACCATATCAACCTGATGCCCAATCCGCTTATCGGCGCGAACATGGACAAGTTCGGTCCGCGTTTTTCGGACATGCACAACTGCTACGACAAGGACATCATCGCCAAGGCGACCGCCATCGCCGAGCGGGAGAACATCAAACTGCAATACGGCGTCTATGTCGGCACGACAGGACCGTCGTTCGAGACTCAGGCTGAATACCGCTATTTCAAGGCTATCGGCGGCGATGCGGCGGGAATGTCAACCGTTCCCGAGGTTATCGTCGCACGCCACATGTCGGTGCCGGTGTTCGGAATGTCGGTGATTACCAACTGCGGTCTGAGTGACGAAATCGGCGACCATGAGGACGTGCAGCGTCAGGGCAAGAAGGCTGGACTGCGTATGGCAAAATTGTTCGTGGAACTGATAAAACAACTTTAAGATATGATTAACAAGGTAATTTTGGTCGGTAATGTCGGTCTCGACCCCGAGGTTCGTTCGCTCGAATCGGGTGTCAAGGTCGCGCGTCTGCGTCTTGCGACTACCGAACGCATATTCGACCGTCAGACCAACGAAACGAAGGAATTGACGGAGTGGCACACCGTTACGCTGTGGCGCGGTCTGGCGGAAGTGGTGGACAAGTATGTCCGCAAGGGCAGCCAGTTGTATATCGAGGGTTCGATACGTACCCGCGAATGGACCGACAAGGACAACCAGAAGCGTTATTCTACGGAGATTCTCGCCAACGACATGAAACTGCTCGGTCGCCGCTCCGACAATGCCGCATCGCAACAGGGTGCGCCTGCTGCACAGCCGCAACAGTCGGGCTACCAGCAATCCTCATACCAGCAGCCGTCGTATCAACAGCCTGCCTACCAGCAGCCCGCTGCGACGTCCGCTCCTGCAACCCCGCAGGTTCCGGACGACAATCCCGACGACCTGCCGTTCTAAAACGTCGGATTGTTTGAAAAACTGTGAACGGCTGTCTGCTTTTGCGGACAGCCGTTCTTATCTCCTTAAAGTCCTTAATGACTTTAAGGACATTAAAGACTTTAAGCCATTTCAGTCCTTCCTCCAATATTTCGGCTTGATGACGTGGATTGCCGCCGACAGCAGGAATGACGATACCAAACCGTCGCGGTATACCATCCGCTGTTTCCAGACGTTCGCGAACCGTCGGTCGATGCGGTAAATCCAACCCTTTATGAAGTTGTCGGGAATGCACTCCTTGCCGTATTCCAACGTGTCCGTCCACGATTTTTCGACGATATCTTTCTCCTGCGAAACGGTTATGAACGGTTTTTTTGCAAGACCGAGATAGTCGAAACACATCGTGTTCAGACAGTCGAGATAGCGTCTGAATCCGAATTCGTCCGCCAGTGCATACACCTTCTCCCATTCGACCTTTTCGCCGAAACGGTTGATGAACAGCGACCAGTCGAGCAGATGCCTTACGGAGATGTTGCCAGCCGCGAAATGCGCTCCCGAATGCAGCGTCAGGAACAGCGCATTGAGATTCGGCGACGGAATGTAAGCCTCCTGCCCGCCGATTTCGATTCTTATCGGCTGCTCCGTTTCGGCAATGGCTTTCAGGCGCGGTTCGAGTTCCGATTTCGACCGTCGCGAATGCGCCTCGATGAAATCGTAGTGATTCTCGACCATCGTTTTGCCGATATGGAAGACCGTGTGATGATGCTTGTCCTCGTCTATCGGAATATTGTAGTTCCTGCGCAGAATATCGTCCGCCTCGCGCTGCCTGCCGAACAGATAGATGTCGATGTCGCTGCACTGACGATGATTCGGATGAGGATAGAGTTGCGATAACCCGAGTCCTTTCAGAATCATCATGCGAATGCCCTTCGACCGGTATATCTCGGCAAGACGTGCCGCCGTTTTCAGTTTGGCGGCATATTCGTTCTCTATGTTCGAAACAGCCGAGATGAACCGCATCTTTATCGGGCGCGGCAAGGCTATGCCGGCATCCGTCAGGGCATCGAATACTATCGCCGATAAGCCTTGGCGCAGTGCGAATTCGTGTATCTCCTCCCAGTCATCGACCGACAGTCCGTTGAAAACATTGCCGTCGAGCGGGGTGCTATCGTGCCACAGCGCGTATTTCAGCAGTCGGGTTGTTATGTCGGCGTAACGCTCCATTCCTCTATCGGTATGACTCGTACCACTCTACGAATCGGGCGATTCCCTCTTCGAGCGTTACGTGCGGTTTGTATCCGAAGTCGCGTTCGAGTTTCGTCGTGTCGGCGTATGTCGTGTAGACGTCGCCCTTCTGCATCGGCATCATGTTCATTTCAGCCTTTTTGCCGAGCGACTTTTCGAGCGTGCGGATGAAATCCATCAACTGCATCGGATGTCCGCAGCCGATGTTGTAGACTTCAGCCGGAACGGGATGTTCGTCGGTCGCGGCAGGAGCCTTGTCGATGACGCGCACGACACCTTCGATGATGTCGTCGATGTAGGTGAAGTCGCGCGAAAGATTGCCGTTGTTGAACACCTTGATAGGTTCGCCTGCTACGATTGCCTTCGTGAACAGAATCGGTGCCATGTCGGGACGTCCCCACGGTCCGTAGACCGTAAAGAACCGCAGTCCGGTGGTCGGTATTCCGTAGAGTTTGGAGTATACGTTCGCCATCAACTCGTTCGACTTTTTGGTCGCTGCGTAGAGCGATACCGGATTGTCCACGCGGTCGTCCTCTGAGAACGGAGTTTTGGTGTTGCCGCCGTAAACGCTGCTCGACGATGCGTATACGAAGTGGCGTACCGGATTGTGGCGTGCGCATTCCAGCAGATTCACGAATCCTACGACGTTGCTCTCGATGTAGGCATACGGATTTTCGAGCGAGTAACGCACTCCCGCCTGTGCGGCGAGGTTCATTACCGCGTCGAAATGCTCCTCGGCGAAGAGTTTCTGCAATGCGTCGCGGTCTTCGAGTTGCAGTTTGATGAATCGGTATGCCGGATATTCGGTGCTTTGCACCGCTTTGCCGTATTCGATTTCCGATTCGGCGATTCCGGTTTCCGACAGTCTGGCGTATTTCAGCCTGACGTCGTAATAGTCGTTTATCGAGTCGATGCCGACTACCTCGTCGCCGCGTTCGAGCAGCCTTTTCGCAAGGTGGTAGCCGATGAATCCGGCAGTTCCGGTTACAAGAATTTTCATGTTATCTGTTGTGTTTTTATTTGTCTGTTTTCCACGGGTAGGCTTCCAATGCCCTGCCCAGAATCTTTATCGCCCGCTTCAACTCCTTCTTTTCCAATACGTATGCGATGCGTACCTCGTTGTGTCCCAGATTCTTTTCGGAGTAGAATCCCGATGCGGGAGCCAGCATGACGGTTTCGCCTTCGTAGTCGAACTCTTTCAGACACCATTCGCAGAATCTGTCGCTGTCGTCGATAGGCAGTCTGGCGACGGTGTAGAATGCACCCATCGGAATAGGGGAGTATACGCCGTGCAGTTTGTTGAGTTCGTCTATCAGACAGTTGCGACGCTCTATGTACTCCTCGTAAGTGTGTATCGCATACGAACGCGGACTGTCGAGCGATGCCTCCGCCACGATTTGTCCGAGCAGCGGCGGACTCAACCTCGCCTGACAGAATTTCATGACGGCATTTCTTACCGTCTTGTTCTTCGTAATCAGCGCACCGATTCGGATTCCGCATTCGGAGTAACGCTTCGACACGGAGTCGATAAGCACGACATTGTTTTCGATGCCTTCGAGGTGGCATGCCGAGATATATGGCGAACCCGTGTAGATGAACTCTCGGTACACCTCGTCCGAGAACAGGAACAAATCGTATTTCTTCACCAAATCGCGTATGCGGTTCATCTCCTTGCGGGTGTACAGATATCCGGTAGGGTTGTTCGGATTGCATATCAATATGCCCCGCGTCCGTTCGTTTATCAACTCCTCGAAACGCTCTATCGACGGCAGTGCGAATCCGTCCTCTATGGACGAGGTTATCGGTCGTATCACGGCTCCCGCCGAGACTGCGAATGCCATGTAGTTGGCGTATGCCGGTTCGGGAACGATTATCTCGTCACCGGGGTTCAGGCACGACATGAAGGCGAACAGCACGGCTTCCGAACCGCCTGCCGTGATGATTATGTCGTCGGCAGATAGTTTTATCTGGTATTGGTCGTAATATCCGACCAGTTTCTCGCGCAGCGAGCGGAATCCGTCGCTCGGACTGTATTCGAGAATCTTGCGGTCGATGTGTTTGAGCGCATCCAGACCTACTTCCGGCGTTTCGATGTCGGGCTGTCCGATATTCAGATGATAGACCTTGATTCCGCGATTCTTGGCTGCTTCCGCCAAAGGTGCGAGCCGCCGAATTGGCGATTCGGGCATAAGTACGGCTCTTTCTGATATTTGTGGCATAATCGTTTGCTGTATATCCGCACAAATTTAAGTATAAATTTTGGTTTCTGCAATCTGGAATCCCATTAAGAGTTTTTGTCTTATTCGATAATGCCCGTATTCGTCGTCGTCGCGCCGGTATGCGATGCGTGCAGTAACGAAAAACACCCGTATCCGTTTCGAGGATACGGGCGTTCGTAAGATTAGACAACCGTTATAGATTCGGATTGACTTTGTTCCAGTCTGCGATAGCAGGGATTACGCCCATCTCGATAACCTCGTCGCGGAGTTTGCACAAGTGCTTGTAACTGTCCGTGAGAGCCTGATGCTCCTCGGCGGTACCCTCTACCGGAATGTATTTCACACCGTCCTTGGTGATGGAGGTCTCCATCGCCATCATGATGTGCGCGAACTCCGGAGTGTTTACGTATACGCCGGCTGGCCAGCGGAATGCTGCTCCGCCCATTGCGGCAGCAATCATCTCTATCGATACGTATGCAGGGCTCTGGAACGACGAACGACCGCGCAGGTCGATGATGTTCTTGCCGCCCTGAATCACGCGCTGACGGAGTGCGTCCCAATCAGCCTGAGGCATGCGGTCGGTGCCGATGATGTCGGCAAGCGGCGTGCCCTGAACCTTGGTGGTCGACGCGAATACCGCCATCTGCTCGCCGTGTCCTCCGTACGTACGCGAGTTGGTGATTTCCTCTGCCGGAATATGGAAATATTTCGACAGTTCGCTGCGCAGACGGGTCGAGTCGAGAGCCGCGAGAGTGGTTACCTGGCTCGGTTTCAGACCGGAGTAGATAAGCGTGATGAGACCGGTGATGTCGGCTGGGTTGAAGATTACCACGACGTGTTTTACGTCAGGGCAGTATTCGCGGATGTTCTTGCCGAATTCCGCTGCGATTTCGGCATTGCCCTTCAACAGGTCTTCGCGCGTCATGCCAGCCTTGCGGGCTGCGCCTCCCGACGATACGATGTATTTGGCGTCGGTCAAAGCCTCCTTGATGTCCGACGTGAAAGTGAGGTTCACTCCGTCGAATCCGCAGTGGTACAACTCCTCGGCTACACCTTCGAGTGCCGGTGCGAACGGGTCGTACAGGCAGATGTTCGACGAAAGTTTCATCATCATGGCGCATTGAGCCATGTTGGAACCTATCATGCCGGCTGCGCCGACGATGGTAAGTTTTTCGTTCGTAAGAAAACTCATAGTCTTTGTCGTTTTATAGTTAGTGAATATTCTGTCGTCATATATTTATATAGGTACACTCGATTCCGACCTTGCGCAGCAGTTCGAGCCCCTCGTTCTTGCGGTACTCCTCGCCGTATACCACACGTTTTATGCCTGCCTGAATAATCAGTTTCGCACATTCGATGCACGGCGATGCGGTGATGTAGAGCGTCGCCCCGTCGCAGTTGTTCGCGCTTTTTGCCACTTTGGTTATCGCATTGGCTTCGGCATGGAGTACGTATGGTTTCGTCTGCCCCATGTCGTCCTCGCAGATATTCTCGAATCCCGATGGCGTGCCGTTGTAGCCGTCCGAGATTATCATCTTGTCCTTGACGATAAGCGCACCGACCTGACGGCGGACGCAATACGAGTTTTCAGCCCAAATGCGTGCCATTTTCAGGTATCTGGTGTCCAGTTGCCTCTGTTTCTCTTCCGCGTATCCGCCCATTGCCGTATGATTAAAGTCCCTTTCCGTGGCAGTGCTTGTATTTCTTGCCGCTTCCGCACGGACACGGGTCGTTGCGACCGATTTTCTTGTCCGCTATCATCGGTGCGGGTTTGCTCTTGTCGCCCTGACCGGCAGCAGCGGCGGCAGCCATGCGCGATGCCTGCAATTTGTTCACATCGACTTTCGCTTTCTGCTGACGCTCCTTCTGTATCGTTTCGGCGTTCTGCTCCTTTACCGGAATGTACGACTTGTTGAGTACCGCCAACACTTCTCGATTTACCTTTTCGAGCATCTTCGAGAAGAGGTTGAACGACTCGAACTTGTAAATCAACAGCGGGTCTTTCTGCTCGTAGGATGCGTTCTGCACGCTCTGGCGCAGGTCGTCCATTTCGCGCAGATGCTCTCTCCATGCGTCGTCGATTGTGGTGAACATCACCACTTTCGAGAATACCTTGTAAATCTCCGCACCGTCGCTGTCCTTGCAGCGTTGCAGATTTACAGGAATGTTGTAGCCGAGATGCCCGTTGGTGAGCGGGAAATAGATGTTTCCGTCCATCTGGTCTTTGCGGTCTTCGTAGATGCGCGCCATCACCGGACGCACCGTATCCGCAACCGCTTTCGCACGACGGTCGAATACGCCCTGCAAGTCGGCTACTATCAACTCGACGAGTTCGTCGTGTTTAGCCTTTTCGTAGGTCGCTTCGTCGAACGACGGCTGTGTGCCGACCTCGCGGATGAGTTCGAATCCGAATTCCTCGAACGTGTAGCCCTCGTGGTCGTTCACGAACGTCTCCGCGTAATCGTACATGATATTGTTGAGGTCGATTTCGATTCGCTCGCCGTAGAGTGCGTGGCGGCGGCGTGTGTAAATCACCTCGCGCTGCGAGTTCATCACGTCGTCGTATTCGAGCAGACGCTTGCGGATGCCGAAGTTGTTCTCCTCGACCTTGCGCTGCGCACGCTCGACCGCCTTCGTCATCATGCGGGCTTGTATCGCTTCGCCCTCCTCGACTCCCATTCTGTCCATCATCGCGGCGATGCGCTCCGAACCGAACAGACGCATGAGGTCGTCCTCGAACGATACGAAGAACTGCGACGAACCCGGGTCGCCCTGACGTCCCGCACGACCGCGCAACTGACGGTCTACGCGGCGGCTCTCGTGGCGTTCCGTACCGATAATCGCCAGACCGCCCGCCTTCTTGACATCCTCCGTGAGTTTGATGTCGGTTCCTCGACCCGCCATGTTGGTCGCAATCGTAACCTGCCCCGGACGTCCCGCCTCGGCTACGATTTGCGCTTCGAGTTGATGCTGCTTGGCGTTGAGTACGTTATGCTTGATGCCGCGTATTTTGAGCATTCGGCTGAGCAGTTCCGAAATCTCGACCGACGTGGTGCCGACCAATACCGGACGACCTTCGCCGACGAGTTTGATTATCTCCTCGATTACGGCGTTGTACTTCTCTCGCTTGGTCTTGTATATCAAATCCTCCCTGTCCTCGCGGATTACCGGTCGGTTGGTCGGGATGACGACAACATCCAGTTTGTAGATGTTCCAGAACTCCGATGCCTCGGTCTCCGCCGTACCGGTCATACCGCCGAGTTTGTGATACATGCGGAAATAGTTCTGCAACGTAATCGTCGCGAATGTCTGCGTCGCAGCCTCGACCTTCACGCGCTCTTTCGCCTCGATTGCCTGATGCAGACCATCAGAGTAGCGGCGACCGTCGAGAATACGTCCCGTCTGCTCGTCCACGATTTTCACCTTGTTGTCCATCACGACGTACTCCACGTCCTTCTCGAACATCGAGTAGGCTTTGAGCAACTGATTGACGGTGTGTACGCGCTCCGACTTTATCGAATAGTCGTTGATTATCTCGTCCTTCTTCTGCGCCTTCTCCTCCAACGTGAGTTCCGCTTTCTCCAAATCGGCGATTTCTGCACCGATGTCGGGCAGCACGAAGAATCCGTCCTCGTTGAAGTAGCGCGACAATATCTCGTGTCCCTTGTCGGTAAGTTCGACCGAATTCAGTTTCTCGTCGATGACGAAGAAGAGTTCGTCGGTAATCTCCGGCATACGACGGTTGTTGTCCGCCATGTAGATGTTCTCGGTCTTCTGCATCTGGACCTTGATGCCCTGCTCAGAAAGGAACTTGATGAGCGGCTTGTATTTCGGCAGACCCTTGTAGGCGCGGTACATCAGTATGCCCGCCTTTTCCATCTGACCTTCTGCTGCGAGTTTGCGCGATTCCGCCACGAGATTCGTCACGAAATCCTTCTGCAATCCGTAGAGATGCTCGATAGCCGGACGGTACTGCTCGAACATCTGGTCGTCGCCCTTCGGAACGGGACCCGAGATGATGAGCGGGGTTCGCGCGTCGTCTATCAATACCGAGTCTACCTCATCGACGATTGCGAAATGGTGTTTGCGCTGCACGAGGTCGTTCGGCGACGATGCCATGTTGTCGCGCAGATAGTCGAAGCCGTATTCGTTGTTCGTACCGAACGTGATGTCCGCCATGTATGCCTTGCGGCGGGCTGCCGAGTTCGGCTGGTGGGCGTCGATGCAGTCCACCGACAGTCCGTGGAACTGATACATGGGACCCATCCACTCCGCGTCGCGTCGTGCGAGGTAGTCGTTCACCGTTACCATGTGTACTCCCTTTCCGGCGAGTGCGTTGAGGAATACCGGCAGGGTGGCTACGAGCGTCTTTCCCTCACCGGTCGCCATTTCGGCAATCTTGCCCTTGTGCAGAACGACACCTCCGAACAACTGTACGTCATAATGTACCATATCCCACTTGATGTCGTTTCCGCCGGCAGTCCAGTGCGTCGCATATACGGCTTTGTCGCCGTCGATGGTTACGAAATCCTTCGTCGCGGCGAGGTCGCGGTCGAAATCGTTGGCGGTTACTATGACTGTGTCGTTTTCGGCGAATCGGCGTGCGGTGTCCTTCATTATCGCGAAAGCCTCCGGCAGAATCTCATCGAGCATCTTCTCGATTTTCTCGTCGATGCGCTTTACGGTGTTGTCGATGTCCTTCGAAATCTTCTCCTTGTCGTCTATCGAAAGGTCGGACGATTCGAGTTTGGCTTTCTGCTCGAAGATATGCGCTTCATCGCCTGCGATGAACTCGGCGATTCGGCGGCGCAACTCTGCGCTGTGCGCACGCAGTTCGTCGTTCGACAATGCCTTGATAGAAGGGTATATCTCTTTGATTTTTACCAAATAGGGTTCGACCTCCTTACGGTCTTTGTCGGCTTTCGAGCCGAAGAAAAGTTTTATTAAACCGGTTAATATGTCCATACGAAATATTATTTTCCATTAAATACGCGCCAAAGATACGAATAAGCGAGGGGAATGCCAAATTTATTTTGCCTCGTTAAAGTCCTTAAAGTCTTTAAGGTCGTTAAGGACTTTAAAGACCTTAGAGAATTTGCCTTTCCCTCTCTGCAACCGCCTTATCGATAATCCTCATTCCGATTGGACACTCCTCGCAACGTTCCGACTTGCAGTATTCGGTCGCAATCTGCAACAACGCCTGACTCTCGAACGCATTGTGAGCCTTGATGCCGTAGCCTGCCCAACGCCGCATGTATTGGTTGTTCTCGGCTGGAATCGTCTCCAACAGCGAAATCGCACGCTCGCGCAACCGTTCGTTGTCGATGTAACTGCCGTATGCGTATTGGAGCGGCGCAACAAGATTTATGCCGAGCAGATTGCTCTTTTCACGCCCTATCCGCTTCGGTATGTCCGCCGAAAGTTCTGCCGGAATGAAGTGCGACGACCAGTACGGCGAAGCCTCGACCCCGAACAGCCGCTCCACGTCAGCCGGCGTGCGGCAGTCGAGCAGAGCATTCATGACGAAATCCTTCTGCGTGAGGAAGGAGGCTATCTGTGCCAGCCTCAATACGGGATGGTTGTAGGGTCTTATGCCTGCGAGCCGCCATTCGCCTGCCCGCATCGGCAGGATGTCGTACTTTTTGGCGAGATAGTAGAACTCGCCTTTGAGCGAAAGGATGTATTCGTCGTCGCGATAGTTCGCCAGCAGTCCCGACGTGCCGATAAGCAACGCTTCGACCGATTTCGCCGACTGCTGTTCGCGCAGAATCATCCCGTAATCGACGATTTTCGCCAACCGTTCGTAGGCACTCCGGTTGCCGGTTACGTCCATTGCGCGGAACATCATGGCATAGAACGTCTGATTCCAGTTCTCGCCCGATGCCAGATATATTTCACGGATTTTAAGGTATTTGCGCACGAGACGGTCGTAGCCGGCATCGACGAATATCTCGCTGCGGTGTATTCCGTCGAGCGATTTCAGATAGCCGCCGCAGGCGAGTGCCGCTGCGCCGGCTTGCAGATTTCGGGCTATCCTTTTCCGCTCGTCCATATCGGGATTACAAGAGGTTCAGTTCGAGCAACGCCTCGTCGGACATCATGCTTTTGTCCCAAGCCGGCTCGAACACGAGTATCACATTCACTTTCGTTACGCCCGCGACCTTACCGACCTGCGTATTGACATCCTCTACCAACTGGTCTGCCACGGGGCAGTTCGGCGCGGTCAGCGTCATCTGTATCGTAACCTCTCCCGACGGCTCGAAATCGATGTTGTATATCAACCCGAGGTCGTAGATGTTGACCGGTATTTCGGGGTCGTATATGTTTTTGAGCGTAAGTACGATTTCTTTCTCGACTTTAAGTATATCTTCCGGTGTCATGGCTTATTGCATTTTGCTTGAAAACGCCAGTGCGTACAGACGCATCTGCTTTATCGCCGCCAACAGTCCGTTTCCGCGTGTCGGCGACAGATTCTCCTTCAATCCGATTGCCTCGATGAAATAGAGGTCGGCATCGACTATCTCCTGCGGCGTGCGTCCGTTCATGACCCGCACGAGCAGTGCGATGATTCCCTTGACTATTATGGCGTCGCTGTCGGCGGTGTAGTATACCTTGCCGTCTTCCAGCCGTGCGTCTATCCACACTCTCGACTGGCATCCCTCGATAAGATATTTCTCCGTCCGGTGCGACGGGTCTATCGGCGGGAGCGAGTCGCTGAGGCTTATCAGATAGTCGTATTTGTCGAGCCAGTCTTCGAATATCGAGAACTCCTCGATTATTTCGTCCTGTACTTTGTCTTTCATATTTGGTTGTTTTTATTGTCTTTCGATTTCGATTATCTCCGCGTCGGATGCCGACGGTCTGTCCGCTCCCAGCATTTTCGCCAGCGTCGGTGCGAGCGAGGTTATGTCGGTGCGTCTGCCGATTCTCTGCGGTGCGACTCCTCCGCCGTATATGACGAGCGGAATATGGCGGTCGTAGGCATACGGCGACCCCGACAGCGATACCGTATCGGGCTTGTCGTCTATCCGGTCGGGCATCAGACATATCGCTACGTCGCCCGACCTGCGCGGATAGAATCCGTTCTGCATCAGATGGACTGTCCCGCTGCCGAAATAGTCGTTTTGCAGCGATGTCGCCGATACGGCGTATGCGACGCCGCGGAACTGCAATGCGAATGCCGCCACCTCGTCCCGAATGTCGGCAAGCGACTTCTTGCGCTTGTATATCACGTCGTGATTCAGATATAGCGAGTTGTCGTGATACCCCAGCACCCATTCGTCCTGCCCGTAGCGCGCGCTCAGAAAGGCGTTGATTATCACTTCGAACTGACGGTAGTTGAATCTGTCGCCGTCGTTCGGTTTGTCGATGTGCGAAGGGCTCGTGCCGTGGTCGGATGTCAGCGAAACGACTATCTCGTCCGGCTTGTCGGTCTGCGCGTAGAGGAATGTCAGAAATTCGGCAATCGCATCGTCCAGACAATAGAGCATGTCCTCATATTCGATTGAGTCGGGACCGTATTTTTCGGCTATTATTCTCGGCGTGTCGAGATAGACGTTGAGTATCCTGCTCCCGTCGCCTGCCTTTATCGGCAGCAGGGTGCCTATTGCTCGTTTCGCGAACTCCAAAATCGCTGTGTTGCCCGACGGAGAGGCGGTCATGGTCGCCACCCAGTCGTCCTGCGACGATTTCCGCGATGCGTTCTTCACTTTCGTGTCTGTCTCGTAGAGCGTCAAGGCCGATGAACGCGAGTTGAGGTATTTGCTTCTGGTGTATTTGCCGTACCAACGGTACATCGAGAAAATCCTGTTGTATTCGTCGTCGTTGTAGTTGCGCACCCACGACGGCAAATCGGTGGCGTAGCACTTCGCCGAACTCCACCGTCCTTTGCCGTCGAGCCAGTAGCATTCTCCCTTTCTGCCGGCGGTGATTATCGCCGACTGCGGGTTATGGGCGATGGTTATCGCCTTCGACTTCGGCGAACTTTCGAGAACCGCTTCCGCGAGCGTCTGTGCGACCATGCAGTCTGCCGAATATGTCTCTGTGATTCCGTCGTCAGGGCGCGAATAGTTGCCGACGGCGTTTTCGCACAGCCTTATCGGCTTGTTCGTCGCGCGGTCGTACCATACCTCCGAAACTATTCCGTGCGTTGCGGGCATCGCCCCCGTCGCTATCGTCGCGGCACCTGCGGGCGTGTGCGTCTGCGCATAGCCGAGGTAACACTCCGAGAACGTCGCTCCGTTTTCCGTCAGCCGGCGGAATCCTCCGTCGCCGAAATTATGCCCGTAACGGTCGATGTCCGCCGAGCGCATGCCGCTTACGACTATGTTTACAGCCAGTTTCGGACGTGCGGCGGCAGTCGAGCAGAGCAGCAGGAGAGCGGATATTATATATCTGTAACGCATCTTAATCATCAAATCTTGTCGAACCCGCAAATTTACTAAATTTTATTCGTAAAACCGCCTTAAAATCTCTCGTTCGGCAGAGAAATCTATCTCCGGCATCGAATCCATCGCCTCGACCGTTTTGCGGCAGAATTCGCGGTAGGCTTCGCCCGTCGGGTCGAACGGTCTGTGCCGTGCGGCGGCGACGATTCGCTCCGCTTCGGGTAACAATCGCCGTGCCTTATCCGAGAGTGCCGTTTTCGCGAAATGCTCCCAGATGTATTCCACCGCCTGCCGCGAAGGATGCACGAGGTCTTCGTCGTAGAAGCGGTAGTCGCGCAAATCGTCGTTCATTATCTCGAACGACGGGAAGTAATCGACGTTCGGATATGCCGCCGCGAGTTCGTCGGCTGCAAGCCGCAGCACCGCTTTGCTCGCCGAGTTGCCGTCCAAACCGTCCGCCGTGTGGCGTACCGGACTTACGGTGATTATCACGTGTTTGTCTTTCAGTATGCCATTCATTAGCGGAGCATACGTTTCGACGATTTCGGCTATCGAAAGTCTGCGTCGCGTGAACAGCGATTGCGGACGCTTGTGGCAGTTGGCGACTGTCCTGCCCGTTTCTTTGAGTTCGTATATCCACGCCGTGCCGAACGTCAGTATCACCGTGTCCGCCGCCGCAAGTTTCGCGTGTCCGACCGTTACCGCTTCGTTGATATTGCGCAACGCCTCCTCTTTCGTGCGCCCGTCCAGCGAGGTGTGGGCATCGTAGGAGAACCATTTCCCGTCCGCCTCGACGAGTTCCGTTTCGTCGTAAATTTTGCCGTCGGCGAACCGCGACAGCGCGGCTGCTATCGATGCCGGGTTGAACAGTATTCCCGTCGGATTCGATGCGACGTTGAATTTCGCCTGCCGCATCCGTTCGGCTATGTTTTCGGCGAAGCACGACCCTGCGGCGAATATACGCGACGAGTATTCGATGTTTCGCGCGAAAGGTTTTATCGATATTTCGGTTCTGAATTTCATTTTCGATGTCGGTTTATTTTTACAAAAGTATTAAAAAATCGCTATCTTTGTGCATCTGCGAATACCAAGTTTAATAACATACCGATAACTACATGAAGAGATTTTTTGTTCTTTTGCTGACGGCTGCTTGTCTGTCTTTCGCCGATGTTTCGGCTCAAAACGCAGCCGCGGACTACGATGTCTCGGGCGTCGTAACCACCGTTGCCGGCACACCCGTCGAGGGTGTCGCAGTCAGCGACGGCTATTCTGTCGTAATCACCGACAAACTGGGCGAATACCGTATCAAACGCCATCCGGAGGCGTTCTACGTATTCTATTCGGTTCCGGCTGAATACGAAATCCCGCTGCGTCAGGGCGCGCCTTGTTTCTATAAGAAACTGACCGATGCCAAGCGTTACGATTTCGTCGTTAAACCGATGAAGAGAGGCGCGGAAAAGAATTTCACCCTTTTCTGCATCGCCGACCCTCAGTGCCAGACCATCCAGCATGTCCATCGCCTGCGCACCGAAACGATTCCCGATGTCAAGGCTTCGGCGGCGAAGCGCAAGACTCCGTGCTATGCCGTTTCGCTCGGCGACATCGCCTATTCGCAGGGACCGCGCAACGCGACCTATCTGCTGCCGATAATCAAGCAGGAGATGTCCGCTGCCAATCTCGGAATGCCGATATTCCAGACCATGGGCAATCACGACAACGAGCATGAGGCGATTGCGCTCAACGATCACAACACGACGCCTATGGTGCGTTACCAGCGTACCTTCGAGTCGGTGTTCGGACCGGTCAACTATTCGTGGAATCGCGGCAACGCCCATATCGTTTCTATGAACGACGTGATGTACACCTCTTTGGAGTCGTCGGGCAAATACCACGGCGATTTCTCCGATGCCCAGGTCGAGTGGCTGCGTCAGGATTTGCAGTTCGTTCCGAAGGACAAACTGTTGATATTGTGTCTCCATATTCCGCTGGCAGGCATTCTCAAATACGATAACGTACAGAAAGTGCTTGCCATGATTCGCGAGTTCGAGCATTGCCACATCATGGCGGGTCATACCCACTACAACCGCAACTTCGTGCATAAGAACGGCATCTACGAGCATATCCTCGCCGCCGTTTCGGGCGGTTGGTGGTGGTCGCGCAACAACGGCGACGGCACGCCGAATGGCTACGGAATCTTCGAGATTCGCGATAACGAAATCACCGATTGGACCTACAAGAGCGTAGGTTTCGACGAAAAACACCAGTTGCGTCTGTATCGCGGCGATGCCGAGTTCGGCGGCGACTACGAGAAACTGAAACTGCCGTTCGGAGCCAACGTACTGCTCGCCAATGTGTGGAATGCCGACAAGGACTGGAAAATAGAGGTCTACGAAAACGGCAGACTGTCGGGCGAGATGTCGCTTATGAAGCCTTCGCCTTACCGCGGCGACGAATATCCGTCGCTCTCGTCGAGCAAGGACTGGTGGGCTATCGGCTACCATGTCGGCGTCGTGGGACGCGGACACTTCAAGGGCAGCACCCGCAAGAACTATTGTTCGCCTTGCCACCACATGTACACCTATACGCTGAAAGACCCTTCGGCTAAAATCAGTGTCGTGGCGACCGACTCCCACGGACGCAAATTCGTCGAGGAGCATGTCATTGCGGGTGCGGAGTACGAAACCGCAGCACCTCCCGTATACAAGACCGGCGAGGTCTGGTAACAATAGTTAAGGACCTTAAAGTCCCTAATGTCCTTAATGCGGAAAAGCCATCCCGTTCTGGATGGCTTTTTCGCTGAATGGTATTCCGTTATTTGTTGATTTTAGCCCACGAATCTTTGAGCGTAACCGTGCGGTTGAATACCGGATGCTCCGGCGTCGAATCGGTGTCGGGACAGAAATATCCGACGCGCTCGAACTGGTATGTCGTACCGATTGGCGCATCTTTGAGGGCAGGTTCGAGATAACCTTTGGTAACGACCAGCGAATCCGGATTGAGGTTGTCCTCCCACGACGTCTGACCCTCCGACGTGTCGTTCGGGTCTTCGGTCTTGAACAGCGGGTTGAACAGTCTGATTTCCGCTTCGAATGCGTGTTCCGCCGATACCCAGTGGATGACACCCTTTACGCGGCGTCCGTCGCTCGACGAACCCTCGCCCGACAGCGGGTCGTAGGTGCATCGCAGTTCGACGATATTGCCTTCGGCATCCTTTATCACCTCCTCGCACTTGATGAGATACGAGTAGCGCAGACGCACCTCGTTGCCCGGGCTGAGTCGGAAATATTTCTTCGGAGGATTCTCCATGAAGTCGTCGCGCTCGATGTAAAGCACCTTCGAGAACGGTACCTGACGTGTTCCAGCCTCGGCATTCTCGGGATTGTTCACCGCCTCTCGCATCTCGACTTTGCCGTCCTCCCAGTTGGTGATGACGACTTTCAGCGGATTTAACACCGCCATGCGACGCTCGGCAACCTTATTGAGGTCTTCGCGAACGCAATATTCCATCTTCGCGAGGTCGATTACGTTGTCGCGCTTGGCTACGCCGACCATTTCGGCGAATGCGCGAACCGATGCCGGCGTGTAACCCTTGCGCCGCAGTGCGCAGATAGTCGGCATTCGCGGGTCGTCCCAGCCCATTACCGCTCCCTCCTTGACGAGTTTCAGCAGGTTGCGCTTCGACATCATCGTGTAGGTGAGGTTCAGACGGGCGAACTCGTACTGATGCGACGGATAGATGTCCAGAGCCTCTATGAACCAGTCGTAGAGCGGACGGTGTACGTCGAATTCGAGCGTACATATCGAGTGGGTGATTTTCTCTATCGAGTCGCTCTGACCGTGCGCATAGTCGTACATAGGGTAGATACACCACTTGTTGCCCGTGCGGTGATGCTCGGCGTGGATGATGCGGTACATTATCGGGTCGCGGAACAGCATGTTCGGATGCGCCATGTCGATTTTGGCACGCAGCACCTTCGCTCCGTCGGGAAACTCACCGTTCTTCATGCGGACGAACAGGTCGAGGTTCTCCTCTACCGAGCGGTTGCGCCACGGCGACTCCTTACCGGGTTCGGAGACCGTTCCGCGGTTCTCGCGAATCTGCTCCTGCGTCTGGTCGTCGACGTATGCCAGTCCCTTTTTGATAAGCACTATCGCCCATTCGTACAACTGGTCGAAATAGTCGGATGCGTAACGCTCTATCGCCCAGTCGAAGCCGAGCCACTTGATGTCGCGTTTGATGGAATCCACATACTCGACATCCTCCTTGACGGGATTTGTGTCGTCGAAACGCAGATTGCACTTTCCGCCGTATTTCTTCGCCAGTCCGAAGTTGATGCAGATACTTTTTGCGTGTCCTATATGCAGATAACCGTTAGGCTCGGGCGGAAAACGTGTCTGTACACGCGGTTCGCCCTTCGCAATCGATTCTTCGATAATCTCTTCGAGGAAATTCAACGATTTCTCCTTGACTTCATTTGTTTCCGTAGTCATATTCGTTCGTATGTAAAATTGTTCGGATTTATTTCTTGTGTTTCGATTTGTCGTAAAGCGTCGGGCATATCTTCGCCGAAACGCCTATCAACTGCTGGTAATACATGCTATGCCCGTTGTATTGCAGTACCATTTCCGCTCTGACGCTCACTCTGTCCTTCACGAACGACCGTTCGTAGCCGATTCCGGTGCGGTTGTATATATGGTGCGACGTGCCGTAGAAAGGGTCTCCTGAATAGAGGTCGCTGCCGTATGCCAGCCCGTCCTTGCCTGCGTGATGATACAGCGGCATCAGATTCTTTCCGAAATAGAGGTTGTTGTCGATGAACACGCCCCATTTCGACATGCGGAAATTGAATTCGCCGCCCATCGGAGCCTTCCATCCCTCCTGCAACATTCGGTCGCGCTGCATTCCCTGCAAATATCCCAGCCGGATGTCGAATGCGAAGAATGCGTCGAAGCGCACGCCTATGTATGGGTTTATCAATACGTTGTCCACTACATTGCCTTCGAATACCGATTTGTTGGCATAGTGCTGTATCGACATCGAAACTCCGGCATCGAATATCTTCGCGAACTTTCCGCCTGCCGCCACGAGTATTCGGAATTTCTCGCGAGTTTCGGGCGAATACAGACCCTCCCAGTCTACGGCGAGTTCGGCGAACGCCTTCCCCCCCCCGTTGTTGTAGCGCATCGCTATACCCTGTACGAGACTGTTGTATATGAGTGTCGAATCGCTGAAAAACGCCCGCGAATATCTGCCTATGAGGTGCGACCGCCCGAAGATTCCGGCGTTCGCTCCGAATTTCTCGTTCTGGAACTGGTAATAGGCTACCAGTTCCGCTTCGTCGACGAATTTCTTCGACCCGAAATCTTTCAGCAACTCCGTTCCGAGAACCACCGAGTGCTTTTTGTTCCAAACGTATTTCAGCGACGGTTCGACTTTCACGGCGAATATTGTTCGCGAAGAGCCGCAGTCGCTGCCCGTGTATTCGGTATTGTCGAAATGTGTGGAAATCTTCCCGTCGAAAACCAACTCCTGCGCCGAAGCCGATGCGAATGCGAGCGCGAGTAAAACGGTTATGTAAAATCTTCTGTTCATTTATACTGTATCGCACAAACAAAATATCGTCCAAAAATAGGTAAAATATTTTGAATTGTTTTATTTTTGCACAAAATATCGTTGCACGGATGAGAAAAATAACCAAAGCCGAACTCGGACGCCCCACGGTGGAGGAGTTTTCCGCCATGGAGAAGATGCCCGTAACCGTCGTTCTGGACAATATCCGCTCGGCGCAGAATGTCGGGTCGTTCTTCCGTACCGGCGACGCATTCGCCGTCGAACGGCTGATGCTGTGCGGAATCAGTGCGGTGCCGCCGTCGCGCGAGATACACAAGAGTTCGCTCGGCGCGGAGTTCTCGGTCGCGTGGGAACATTTCGATACCACGGCGGAGTGCCTGCAACGGTTGAAGGCGGAGGGCTATACGCTCGTCGCCGTCGAACAGGTCGAGGGCGCGGCGATGCTCGACGCTTTCGAGCCTGAACCGGACTGCCGCTACGCACTCGTTTTCGGCAACGAGGTATTGGGCGTGGAGCAGGCGGCTGTCGATATGTGTGATGCCGCGATAGAGATTCCGCAACTCGGCACGAAACACTCGCTCAACGTCTCGGTTTCGGGCGGAGTGGTGCTGTGGCGATTTTTCGAGAAATTTTTAACCAAAAGATAGACAAATGATTCAGTCGGAACAGATTAAAGAGGCTATAAGACGTCAGGATACGTTGGGGAGGTGTCTTTGACATCGCTCGTCTGCGAATAGATTTACAAAACGAGGAGGAGAAGACGCTCGAACCCGATTTCTGGGAGTCGCCCGACAAGGCGGAAGCCCAACTGCGCAAGGTGGCGTCCATCAAGAGTTGGATTACCGACTTCGACAATATATGCAAGCGCACCGAGGAACTCGAAATGATGCCTGAATTCATAAAGGAGGGCATCGCTTCCGAGGATGACTGCGATGCGCTGTATTCCGAGTGCATATCGCTTATCGAGGCTCTCGAATTGCGCAACATGCTGCGCGGCGAGGAGGACCGTATGGGCGCAATCGTCGACATCAATGCCGGCGCGGGCGGTACGGAGGCTCTCGACTGGGCGTCGATGCTCATGCGCATGTACATGCGCTGGGGCGAAGCGCACGGCTATAAAATCAAGATGCTCGACTATCAGGCGGGCGACGAGGTCGGCGTGAAATCGTGTACGATGGAGTTCGAGGGCGAATACGCCTATGGTTATCTGAAAAGCGAGAACGGCGTGCACCGCATGGTGCGTCTGTCGCCGTTCAATGCCAACAACAAACGCCAGACAACTTTCGCTTCCGTCGCCGTTACACCGGCTGTGGACGACACGATTGAAGTGGTTGTCAATCCCGCCAACGTCGTCTGGGAGACGTTCCGTTCGAGCGGTGCGGGAGGTCAGAACGTCAATAAGGTCGAAACGGCAGCCCGTCTGCGCTACAAGTTCAAGGACGAGGATACGGGCGAGGAGATAAACTACGTCATCGAGAATCAGGAGACGCGGTCTCAGTTGATGAACAAGGAGAACGCGATGCGCATCCTCCGTTCCAAACTCTATCAGCACGAACTCGACAAACGCCTTGCGACGCAGCAGGCTATCGAGGCTGAGAAGAAGCGCATTGAGTGGGGCTCTCAAATCCGCTCATACGTCTTCGACGACCGCCGCGTCAAGGACCATCGCACAAATTTCCAGACGTCGAATGTCGATGCCGTGATGAACGGCGAGATAGATGCCTTCATCAAGGCTTATCTGATGGAGTTTGGCGGCAAATCGTAAATGTATATGCGACGGATATTCATAACACTGCTTCTGACAATCGCGATTGCCGTTTCGGCATCCGCCCGAATCCGTACCGGTGCCGAGCGGAGCGGCGAGTGGCTGCCGATGCTTAAAGATGTCCGTGTGGCGGTTCTTGCCAACCATACGTCCGTCGCCGACGGCGAACATCTGGTCGATATGCTTGTCCGCAAGGGTGTGAATCTCGTGGGCATCGTTTCGCCCGAACACGGATTCCGCGGCACAGCCGATGCCGGCGAGAAGGTCGGCAACTCGGTGGACAAGAGTACGGGCGTACCGATATGGTCGCTCTACGGCGCGCGCCCGCGACGGCTTACCGACGAACAGTTGCGCTCGTTCGACGTACTGATAGTGGATATGCAGGACGTGGGACTGCGGTTCTATACCTATTATATCACGATGCTCGACGCGATGAACATGTGCGCCGACTACGGACTGCGTGTGATAGTCCTCGACCGCCCCAATCCGAACGGAATGTATGTGGACGGACCGATTCTCGACATGCGCTACAAGTCGGGCGTGGGTGCGCTGCCTATTCCGGTGGTACACGGACTCACGATGGGCGAGATAGCGGCTATGGCGGTAGGAGAGGGCTGGGTGAGAAAGGTCGATTTGACCGTAATTCCGTGCGAAGGCTACAACCACTCCTCGCGCTATGAACTGCCTATTGCGCCTTCGCCTAACCTGCGTTCGCAACACGCGATATATCTCTATCCGTCTACCTGTCTGTTCGAGGGTACGGTCTGTTCGCTCGGTCGCGGCACAGACTTCCCGTTCGAGGTCTATGGACATCCCGATATGACGGGTTGCGGGTTTTCGTTTACTCCGCGTTCCGTCGCGGGTGCCAAGAATCCTCCGCTGCTCGACCGCGAGTGCTTCGGCGTCGATTTGCGCCTGATGCCCGACGACGAGATTATCACTAACGGTTTCGATTTGTCGTATGTCATCGATGCCTACCGCCGCACCGGCAAGAGCGAAAAGTTCTTCACTCCGTTTTTCGAGAAACTGGTCGGCACGGATTATGTCCGCCGAATGATTATGGACGGTGCGTCAGCCGACGAAATCCGCGCCTGCTGGCAGGACGATTTGGCGGAATACAAGGCTCTTCGCCGCAAATACCTGCTCTACGAAGAGTAACCCTAAACTCCTTAAAGTCGTTAAAGACCTTAAAGACTTTAATGTCTTTTGCTGTAAAAAACAATCTGCGTTCCCAAGAAAGGGAACGCAGATTGTTTTATCCTCGGAAGATTAGTTCAGGTGAATAGCCTCCGAAGGACATACGCCTGCGCAAGCACCGCATTCGATGCATTTGTCAGGGTCGATTACATAAATGTCGCCGGCGGATATCGCCTCTACCGGACACTCGCCGATACATGTTCCGCATGCAACGCACGAGTCAGAAATTTTGTAAGCCATAATCAATTCTATGAAATAATTCGTCCACAAAAATAAGACTTTAATATTTAATCTCCAAAAAATAGTATCTTTGTTGCTAATAATTGCCGATTATGGCTATGCGTAATGTTGTAGAAAGCGTATGACACTGACTTTCCTCGGAACCGGAACGTCGCAGGGCGTTCCCGTAATAGGCTGCCGTTGCGATGTTTGCCGCTCCGCCGACCCGCGTGATGCGCGATTGCGCACCTCGGCGATGATAGAGTGCGGCGGCAGACGGTTCATCATCGATGCGGGACCCGATTTCCGCCAACAGATGCTGCGCGCCGATGTCAGCCATATTACGGCGATTCTCCTTACCCACAAGCACAAGGACCATATAGGCGGTATCGACGATGTGCGCGCGCTGAATTTCGTCGATTATCCCGCCGCGATTCATGCCGTGCATATCTATGCCACGCCCGATACGGCGTGTTGCGTGCGTAAGGATTACGACTATGCGTTCGCGGCAAAACGCTATCGCGGCGTACCCGAAATAGAGTTGCACGAACTCGATGCCTCACGACCGCTGACAATCGACGGTGTGGAAATCGTACCGGTTGCGGGAAAACACTCCGTGTTCGATGTTACGGGATACCGTATCGGCGATGTCGCATACCTGACCGATTTCAAGCGAATCGACGACTCCGAAATAGAAAAACTGCGCGGTGTGAAGGTGCTGGTCGTGAATGCGCTGCGGTTCGAGCCGCACGACTCCCACTTTTCCGTCGATGAGGCACTTGCTCTTGTCGGACGTGTGCGACCGCAGGCGGCTTACCTTACCCACATGTCGCACGACATCGGTCTGCATGCCGAAGCGGAAAAACGGCTGCCGCCGGGTGTGCATCTGGCATACGACGGACTGAAAATAGAGATTTAACGGAAAACATACTTATGAAAAACGTATTGAAAGGTAAAACGGTTGTCATCACCGGCGCATCGTCGGGCATCGGCGAGGCTATGGCGAAGGTCTATGCCGGAATGGGCGCGAAACTCGTGCTGGGCGCGCGCAGCGAACAGAAACTGAATGATTTGGTGGCGCAGATACGTGCCGACGGCGGCGAAGCGGTGTGTTGTGCGACCGACGTAACCAAGCCAGAGGATTGCAAACGGCTGATAGAGTGCGGCGTCGAGACGTTCGGCGGAATCGACGTGCTTATTTGCAATGCTGGAATATCGATGCGCGCCATATTCGACGATGTCGATTTGAGTGTCCTGCACCGACTGATGGACGTGAACTTCTGGGGTACGGTATATTGCACCAAATACGCGCTGCCGTATTTGCAGAAATCTCACGGCTCGCTCGTCGGCATCTCGTCCGTAGCGGGTCTGCACGGACTCCCCGGACGTACCGGATATTCGGCGTCCAAATTCGCCATGACGGGCTTTTTGGAGACCGTCCGTATCGAGAATCTGAAAAAGGGTCTGCATGTGATGGTCGCATGCCCCGGATTTACGGCATCCAACGTCCGTTTCTCGGCTCTCGTCGCCGACGGTTCGCAGCAGGGTTCGACTCCGCGCGAGGAGGGCAAGATGATGACTCCCGAGCAGGTTGCAAAGATTGTCGCCAAGGGTATTGCCAAGCGCAAGCGTCTGTGCCTTATGGAGATTGAGGGTCGTGCGACGCATTTCGTCAAGAAATTCGCCCCTGCATTCCTCGACAAGATGTTCTATCTCGTCATGTCGCGCGAACCCGATTCGCCGTTCAAGTAGTGTCCGGATAAAGGTCTTGGTAACCTCTAAATTATGAAACGTGTCGTTGCAATGGTCTTTGCGGTATCCGCAATCTTATTCTCGGATTGCTCCGAGAGTAAAGAGAATACCGGTCTGACGGTCGAAACCCTCAAAGCGGATAACGCTTTGATTTATGGCACGGGCGGAGAGGTCGAACTGCGTGTCGATTCGTACTTGGAGTGGACGGCGGAACTGGTCGAGGCGGATGCGGACTTGTGGGTGGCACTTGAAAAAAGGACTGTCGCAGGCGGTTCCGACAAGGTCGTTATCCGGACTGAACGCAACGATACGGAGAACGACAGAACGGCGACCGTGCGTATCGGCAACGGTGTGAACGAACATAGGGTGTCGTTCACGCAAAAGCGTAATATCTTCGACAGGAAACCTTTGAAAATACGCAGGGTGTCCAACAGCGTAGGGATAAGATACGACCGGCGTTCGCTCAACCGGGTGGTAGTCATCCTTCCTGTTCCGAGGAGCAATCTCTATCAGGACATCGTTGCATGGAATTCGCCGAACGGCGAGTTGAAAACTGCGTCCGACGGTCATACCCGATATATACGCAGGGAATTTATCGACAGTTCGATACCTCTTTCGGACGATATATTTCTCGAAGAGCGTTTTACGGTCAGAAATTATAGCGTCGAAGTCGATTTCGACGCAGTTACGCCGCAAGTGGACATCGACAGGTCGTCGGACGTATATCGCCAGTACACCAAACGCAACGGCGATATAATATATCCCGATTTACCTGCCCTGCTCCCTATTGCCGACGGATTGTGGAAAGAAGCCGGAGAGGACAAATTGCGATACGCGCGCCTGTGTTACGAATATGTAGCGGAAAACATGCGCTATTTGAATCCTGATACGGGTCTGCATCCGTTGAGGAAGATTCTTGCGGAGGGCGGCGGCGACTGCGGAAATCAGGCGACTGTTTTCATATCGCTGCTTCGCAACAAAAAGATTCCTGCGAGACATGTCGTGATGATTCGCACCGACCAGACGTTCCATGTCCGTTCCGAGTTCTTTTTGGTCGGTTACGGTTGGATTCCGGTGGATGTGAATGCCAAAAACATGAATCCTTCGGGAGATTATTTCGGAAAGATTTTCAGCGACGAGATAGTGCTGAACAACAATATCGATTTCGATGTTACCGTCGTTCAAGGTCAGGAGTACAGGGTCGATATATTGCAGAATTATGCGTATTGGTACTGGTGGAACGGCGAGCCCGAACCGAAAGTTGAGGCATTCCACAGCATCGGGGAGGTTTTCGACTGAATTCGGACATTCTTGAACAGCCCGCCGGATGTCCTGCTTCTGTTCTTTAAGGTCCTTAAAGTCCTTAAAGACCCTAATGATAAAAAAGCCGCCCGAGAATTTTTCGGACGGCTTTTGCTTTTTGCGGAGAACCGTTTTTAGTGGAAGAAAATCGACGAAATCTCCCTGTAATTGTGTACACGCTCGATAACCTCGGCGAAGATGTCGGCACAACTCAGAACCGTGAATTTGTGCAAATCCTTCTCCGGATTGAGCGGAATGGTATCGGAAACTATCACTTCGGTGAGCGCGCTGTCGTTGATGCGCTCGTATGCCGCACCCGAAAGCACAGGGTGGGTAATCGCTGCGCGAACGCTCTTGGCACCCTTCTCCATCAGCATGTTAGCCGCCATACATATCGTACCTGCCGTATCTATCATGTCGTCTACGATAAGGATGTTGCGCCCCTCGACCTCGCCGATAGCGGTCATGCTGCCTACGAAATTAGGTTTCGAACGCTCCTTGTGCGAGATGATAATCGGCGTGCCGAGCAGTTTGGCATAAGTTCCCGCACGCTTGGCACCTCCCATGTCGGGAGCGGCGATGGAGAGATTGTCGATTTTAAGGCTTTGGATGTAAGGAACGAACATTCCGCTTGCGTAGAGTGCGTCCACCGGAATGTCGAAGAATCCCTGAATCTGGTCGGCGTGCAGGTCCATTGTCATTATGCGGTCGGCACCTGCGGCAATCAGCATGTTTGCCACGAGTTTCGACGTTATAGGTACGCGCGGACGGTCTTTGCGGTCCTGACGCGCCCAGCCGAAATACGGAATCACGGCGATGACCTTGTACGCCGAGGCACGGCGTGCGGCGTCTATCATCATCAGCAGTTCCATAAGGTTGTCCGCTTTCGGGAAAGTGGACTGGATGATGAATACCGTACAACCGCGAATCGACTCGTTGTAACGCGGCTGGAACTCTCCGTCGCTGAATTCCAGACATTCGCATTCGCCGAGAGTGGTGCCGTAGGCTGCTACGATTTTTTCGGCGAGATAGCGGGAGTTGCGTCCCGTGAAAAACTTGATTTTGTGGATAGCCATAATATTTGGATTATGAGTTTTATTCGCGCTGCGAAGATAACGATTATGTTCCTAAAACGGTTCGGGTAATTAAATTATTTTAGTTAATTATATACAATTTTACACTAACGGTATTCCAAAGCCGTATGTCCTTGCGAGTTCCGACCAAAGTCCCCCGCACAGGCGGGGGATTTTACGTTCCGTTACTGCTGCTACGGCTCGGCAATTCTAACAAGTTCGATTGCTCTCGCCTTGCGACGCAGGCGGGGGTGGGTAACATCTGTGTACGCGGCTTTGCCGCGAGAACCACGACAGTCGGCTATTCGAATACTTGTAATAACTTGATTCGGTGTAAAGTCGTATATCGTTACCTTATTTTAATATTTTCTCTATAAAGCCGATTATTTCCTCCCGCCCGACAGCATTCTGGCTCGACGAAACGAACATCGGAGGCAACTCTTCCCATTGCTCCGACAGGACTTTCGCGTATGCCGCAACGCTGCGCTGCGCTTGGGTTTTCGACAACTTGTCGCATTTTGTGAATATTATTCCGAACGGCACCCCGTGCATTCCCAGCAGTTCGATGAATTCGAGGTCGATGCGCTGCGGGTCGAGCCGCGAATCGACCAGCACGAACAGAAAGTGCATCTTCTCGCACTTGAAAACGTAGTCGGTTATGATTTTCGAGAAACCGCTCCGCAGGCTTTTCGACGTGCGGGCATAGCCGTAACCGGGCAAATCGACCAGATACCATTTCCCGTCTATCAGAAAGTGGTTGATAAGCCGTGTCTTGCCCGGTGTTCCCGATACTTTCGCCAATCCCTTGTGTCCGGTCAGCATGTTGATGAGCGACGATTTGCCCACATTGCTCCGTCCGATGAACGCGATGTCTTTCAATCCGTCCTTCGGAACCTGCCCGATACGCTCGGAACTGCACTTGAATTCCGCCTTCGAAATCATTCTTTCCTATACCTATATTTTACGGTAATTACATAAATCGTCGGACTTTCGACTACATTCCATAACCTGATTCGGTGTAAAGCCGTATATAGTTGCCTTTATTGTGCGATAAGTTCTATTATGTGGCTGCGGTAGTCGTTCATGTCGCGTATGTCGTTGTACGGCGTGCGGCGGCTGCTTCCAGCGGCGAGTTCGCGAATCACGATTCCCTCCTCCATCAGGAAACGACCGCTGACGATTTTTCCGTCGATGTAAATCGGCTTGCCCTCGACCTCCGGCGCAACCTCGCGGATAAGGTACTTGCGTTCAGGGTCCAGACCCTGCAACTTGATAATCTTGTCCGGCATGTGGCGGAAATATGTCATGCGGTATACGAACGCTACTGCGCGGTCTTTCTTGTCGTTTACGTACATCAGCGATGCGTAGTCGCGCTCGCCGTCATACGGTGACACGAGTTTGTAGAGGTCGCCCTGCTGGATTACTGGACGCAGACGCTTGTATTCGGCAATCGCACGTTTGGCGTATGCCTGCTCCGCTTCGGTGAGTTCCGCCGGTACCATCTCCATTCCCAGACGACACATCGATGCCACGTCGAAACGGAACTTGACCGGTACGCGACGCTGCGTGTACTTGTTCTGCGTCGAACATACGTGCGCCGCGAGAATATTGGCAGGGTAGAAGTCGAGCGCACCCCACTGGATGTAGATTCGGTGCAGAGCGTCGGTCTGGTCGCTCGTCCATACCTCTTGGAAATAAGGCAGGTAGCCGTAATTCAGACGATATCCGCCCGAAGCGCACAACTGAATCACGAGATTCGGATATGCCGCCCGCACCCGTTTCAGTATCGACTGCAATGCGAGTTGGTGTTCGACATAGAGATTGGATTGCCTGCTTTTCGGCAGATAGAGCGACGAAGCGTTGTACATGCACATGTTGTGGTCCCACTTTATGTACTTTATCTCCGGATTCTCCTTCATCAGATTATCGACGATTCCGAATACGAAATCCTGCACCTCCGGATTTGTCAGGTCGAGCAGCAACTGCGTCTTTCCGCGTCCGTAAGTCGGTTCGAAAGCGTCGTGGCGCAACACCCAGTCCGGATGCTTGTCATAGGTCTCGCTGAACTTGTTCACCATCTCCGGCTCTATCCAGATTCCGAATTTCAGGTTCTTGCTTTTGGCGTAAGCCACCAGACTGCCGATTCCTTCCGGCAGTTTCGCCTTGCAGACCTGCCAGTCTCCCAGACCGCCCTTGTCGCTGTTGTCGCGCACATACTTGTTGCCGAACCAACCGTCGTCCATGACGAACATTTCGCCGCCCAGCCGCGAGAAATCGTTCATCATGTCGTTCATGTTGGTCTGCGTGATGTCCTGACGCACGCCCTCCCACGAGTTGAGCAGTATGTCGCGCTCTTTCGTGCCGTCGAGAACCTGATGATGACGCGCCCAGTAATGGAGATTGCGCGTCGCCTTGCCTTTGCCCTCGGTGCTGTACGTGAATATCATCTCCGGCGTGGCGAGCGTCTTCTTGGCGTCGAGCGTAAAATCCGCTCCCGTAGGGTTAATACCCGCGAAAATCATTATCGGACGACCGCTTATGCGGTTGTTCACGAACTCGATATGGAAATTTCCCGTCCACGCGAGCGTTCCGGCAATCACATTGCCCTCGGTTTCGCTGATTTTGCCGTCCGTGCCGAGCATGAACGATGCGTTGTTGTGTACCGACGAGCGTCCGCCGTCCTGCGTCGAGATGATTTTTATTCCCTCGGCGAGCGGTTCGATGTTCTCGTGATTCTCGTTGCCGTGGTCGCCGTCGAGGTGCAGCAGCCGGCAATCCTGCGACTTCACGGGCAGTGCCGCCGACATGTACTTTTGGAGCGAAATAGGCTTTTTACCCTCGTTCACGTATTCCGCCCAGAATTTCATTATGTCGCAATCCTTGAAGGCGTCGTAATGAAGTTTGAGTACGAACGGATGCGCCTTGTCTTTCAGCGTAACCGTCAGCCGGTTCATTGCCGAATCCTCGCTCTGCTCGACATTTTCCACAACGAGATTGGTCGCGTTGTCGCCGTCCGCATGCTTGACGAGGCATGCGTGAGGTTCCGAACAGTGCGTACCGAACGCGCGGAATGCCTGCGTCTTCATCGAACGGTGCGACGAGAACACGTCGTCGAGCGAAGCCTTCGTCCCGTAGTAGCGGAAGTAGAGCGGTTCGCCCTTGTCCGCCGTCAGTACGAGTGTCGTATTCGGCGTGGAGAGCGTGTAGTTCTTGCTCCATCCGCTCGCCGTGGCGGCGAGCAGGAGCATAATTACCAGTGAGAATCTTTTCATAAAATTATAGGTTTTAAGGTTTGTTGTATCGCGAGTTCTATTCGACGGTTACCGATTTCGCCAGATTTCGCGGCTGGTCTACGTTGCGACCCTTGTTCACTGCGATGTAGTAGGCGAGCAACTGCAACGGAATCGAAGTGAGCAGCGGAGTGAGGCACTCCGAAATCTCCGGAACCTCGATGATGTAGTCGGCGATTTTGGAAACTATGTCGTCGCCCTCGGTAACGATTGCGAGTACGCGACCGTTGCGCGCCTTTACCTGCTGGATGTTGCTCACGGTCTTTTCGTAAACGTTATCCTTGATGGCGATTACGACTGTTGGCATTTCGTTGTCTATCAGTGCTATCGTTCCGTGCTTCATCTCGGCGGCAGGGTAGCCCTCGGCATGTATGTAGGAGATTTCCTTCAATTTGAGCGCGCCCTCCAACGCCGCAGGATAGTTGTATCCGCGACCGAGATAGAGGAAGTTGTGTGCGTAGGTGAAGATTTTCGCCAAATCCTTGATTTGTTCGTCCATCCTGAATATCTCCTTGATGAGTTTCGGCACGCGGCGGATGTCCGAAGCGACCTTCTCGACCGTTTCGTCCGATACTGTACCCTTCATCTGACCGACGAGAATAGCGAGCATCGCCAGCACGGTTACCTGACCGGTGAACGCCTTGGTCGAAGCCACGCCGATTTCCGGCCCCACGTGGATGTAGCATCCCGAATGCGTCGCGCGCGGAATCGACGAGCCTATCACGTTGCAGATGCCGAATACGAATGCGCCTTTCGCCTTGGCGAGTTCGAGCGCGGCGAGCGTATCGGCGGTTTCGCCCGACTGCGACAGTGCGATAAGCACGTCCTTATCGGTTACGACAGGGTTGCGGTAGCGGAATTCGCTCGCATATTCGACCTCCACCGGAATGCGGCAGAAATCCTCTATGAGGTGCTTTCCGATAAGTCCGGCGTGCCATGACGTACCGCACGCCACGATGATTATGCGCTGGGCGTTGAGGAACTTGTCCTTGTGCTCGATTACTCCCGACAGCGTTACCTTCTTGCCGTTGCTGCTGATTCGCCCGCTGATGCAGTCTGCCAGAGTCTTCGGCTGCTCGAAAATCTCTTTGAGCATGAAGTGCGGATAGCCGCCCTTTTCGAGTTCGTCGATGCTCATCTTCAACTCGGTGATGTTGATGCTCGATTCGCCCTTGCCCTTGATGTCGAATACGTGGAGCGGCTCGCCGCGGTTGATTACCGCTATTTCGCCGTCGTTGAGGTATACGACCTTGTTGGTGTATTCGATAATCGGGGTCGCGTCCGATGCGAGGAAGTATTCGTCCTCGCCCACGCCTATTACGAGCGGCGAAGACTGGCGGGCGGCGATAATCTGGTTCGGATTGTTCTTGTCGATTACCGCAATCGCGTATGCGCCGACTATCTGCTTCGTTGCCTCTTTCACCGCATCGAAGAGCGAACATTTGTTCAGGTCGCGTATGTATTCGATGAGTTGCACGATTACCTCGGTGTCGGTTTCGCTGACGAACTTGTAACCGTGTTTGAGCAGAGCCACTTTCAGTACGTTGTAGTTTTCTATCGTTCCGTTGTGGACGAGAGCGAGGTTTTTCGACTGCGAGTAGTGTGGATGGGCGTTGATGTCGTTCGGCTCGCCGTGGGTTGCCCAACGCGTGTGGGCGATTCCGATGTTGCCGCTCAAATCCTTGCTCTGGGCGAAGTGTTCGAGAGCCTCGACCTTGCCTTTCGCCTTATAGATGTTCAGGTCGCCCGCGTCGCTTATCATAGCCACACCCGACGAGTCGTAGCCTCGGTATTCGAGACGGTGAAGTCCCTTGACAAGGATTGAATAAGCGTTTTGTTTTCCGATATATCCTACAATTCCGCACATAAGATTTAGAGTTATTAATTTATTTTATAATTAATTTGTGTGATTATCGATTCCGATTATCCGATAATATTCCGCAAATATCCGAATAATCGTGCAAATATAACAATTACTATATTAAAAATAGCAAATCCCGAGTAAAAAGCGTACCTTTGCGTCGAATGGGAAAACAACAAACAGTCTCTGGAATATGAAAAAAGAGTGGAATGATGTCCGCGAATTTCACGAGAAATTCGGACATCCGGTTGCGCCGCAGCCGGTTATGATTGCCAAGAAACGTGCTTTGAGCCGTGCGAAGTGGATGAACGAGGAGGTTGCCGAGTTTCTGATTGCGGACGATATCTACGAACAGGCGGATGCCATGATAGATTTGATGTATTTCGCTCTCGGCACGCTCGTCGAAATGGGGCTCGAAGCCGACGAACTGTTCGACATCGTGCAGAAGGCGAACATGGCGAAACTGTGGCCCGACGGCAAACCGCACTACAACCCGAAAGACAACAAGGTAATCAAGCCGGAGGGCTGGGAAGACCCTGCGCCGAAAATCAAGGCTTATATAGATTCCGTCATAGAAAGCAAAAAGAGATAGACGATGCTTCTGCTGTTCGAATACGTCGTCGTCGCTGCGCTTGTCGTATATCTTTCCATCAAGGCGTCCGAATATATCGACATGCTCGACAAGACGACCGATTTGTCGGGTGCGTTCCTCGGCGGAGTGCTGCTTTCCGCCGTTACTTCGCTGCCCGAACTCTTTACGAGCATATCGGCGACGGTGCTGCTGAACAAGCCGAGCCTCTGCATAGGCAATATTCTCGGCAGCAACCTCTTCAATGCCGCTATTCTGGCCCTGCTCGGCATCGTGGCGATTCGCGGTTTCCGCAGAGCAACCGTTGCGAAAGGCAACATAGCCGTTACGTGTTTCGTGCTGCTGATATACGGAACGCTGGTACTCAACTGGTTCAATATCCTCGATTTCGAGATTGCGACGCTGAATGTCGTAACGTTCGTTATCGTCGCTCTGTATCTGTTTGGTGTCCGATACCTTGCGGGCGACAACGGGGATAAGTGCGATTGCGAGGATAAAACCATCGGACTTACGACCAGACAGATTGCCGTCCGTTTCGCGGCGGTGAGCGTCGGCATAATATCGCTCAGCATTCTGATGACATATATCACCGACGACATAGCGGTCGAATACAATATCGGAATGGGACTCGCGGGCGCAATATTCCTCGGCGTCGCCACGTCGCTTCCGGAGGTCTCGTCCACAATCGCTCTGTTCAGGATGAAAAACTACAATGTGGCTGTGGGCAACATCATCGGCAGCAACCTTTTCAATTTCGTGGTTCTGTGCATCGCCGACCTGCTCTGTTTCAGGGGCAATGTCTACGACTATTCCGACCCGAAAGTGGAGAATCTGCTTGTATTCGGCTGCGTCGCGACGTTGGCTATGCTGCCCGCCCTGCGCTCGAAGAACTGTGCGGTAAAGGTCGTCTGCCTCGCTGCCGTCGTGGCATGCTATGCCGCTTTTCTGCTTCTCGATTAGCCGGAAGCCGAAAAATGTTGCTGATTGCAATGGCGGTTTGTACTAAAATGACTATTTTTGCGTAATAGTTATAGTTATCGAAATTGTTATGGATGTAACCGATGTCATAGCGAATTACCTGCGCGACAACCATCGCCGCCTTGTCGTTCCCGCTTTCGGCGCATTCGTCGTCAAGGAGTCGGGCGAGGTGCTGTTCTCCGAGTTGCTCAAAACCGACGACGGAGTGCTGCGCGGACTGCTGGCTGCCGGCGGATTGTCCGAACTGGAATGCGCGGGACTTATCGACAGATTCATTTTCGATGTCCGTAACGCTCTTTCGGAGAAAGGTCGTTTCGACATGGGCGGTTTCGGCGGACTGACTGTCGGAGCCGACGGCGAGATAAGATTCGTTTCGCCGGCTGCCGCACCGACCGAAAATACGGTCGGAAAACCTGCCGTTCCGAAAGCCGTGCAACCGTCAAAAAACGTTGTGTCAAAACCTGACACTTTCCGCGCGGAAACGCAGCCGGAACGCGAACGACCGAAAGTCGCTGCTGCACCGCGCCGCCGCGAATCTCGGAAAAGGGGCGTGGACTGGTTCGTGGTCGCAGCGGTCGTCGTATTGCTTGCGGCGGTCGCCGTAATCGTCTACGGCTATTTCTGTTCGGCGGAGCAGGACGACGAAGCGATGATGGATTCGTTGAGGTGGCAAATCGAACAGCCCGCATCCGATAACAAATAAAAATTGAACTATGGATATAATCTCCGTAAAACAGCGATTCGGCATTATCGGCAACTCGGAACTCCTCAATCGGGCTCTGGAAGTCGCCGTGCGTGTCGCTCCGACCGATTTGTCGGTTCTCGTTACGGGCGAGAGCGGTGTGGGCAAGGAGTTTTTTCCGCAGGTCATACACGCTTTCTCCGCCCGCAAACACAATAAGTACGTCGCCGTGAACTGCGGCGCGATTCCCGACGGAACAATCGATTCCGAACTGTTCGGACACGAGAAAGGCGCATTCACCGGTGCCATCGACTCCCGCAAGGGATATTTCGAGGAGGCGGACGGCGGAACGATATTCCTCGACGAGGTCGGCGAACTGCCGCTTTCGACGCAGGTGCGTCTGTTGCGCGTCTTGCAGACGGGCGAGTTCATGCGCGTCGGTTCGGCGAAGGTTCAGAAGACCAATGTCCGTGTGGTTGCGGCGACCAACAGCGATTTGATGAAGGCTATCACCGACGGTCGTTTCCGCGAGGATTTGTACTATCGGCTGAATACCGTTCCTATCGTCGTTCCCGCATTGCGCGAACGTCCGGAGGACATCTATCTGCTTTTCCGCAAGTTTGCGAGCGATGTGGCGGTTCAGTACCGTATGCCTGCCGTTTCGCTCGATGCCGATGCGCGGCGGATGCTCGAATCGTACTACTGGCGCGGGAATATCCGCCAACTGAAAAATGTGGCGGAGCAGATTTCGGCTGTTGAGGAGTCGCGCACGATTACTCCCGAGATATTGTCGAAATATCTGGTCGAGAACCGCGGGGCGTCGCCGAGCGTTACGGGTTCGGCACGTATGGACGAGATGAACTCCGAGCGCGAACTGCTCTATAAGGTGCTGTTCGACATGCGCAATGACATAAACGAACTGAAACGCATGGTTATGGAGATGCACGGCGGCTATGCGGCACCTATGCGGTCGTCGGGCGTCGAGCATAACGACATAGTCGGTCTGCTGCCGTCGCAGACGCATGGCGGCGAGGTTTACGCCGAGAGCGAAATTGTCGAGGAGACGCCGCGCGAGATGAGCAAGGCGGACATGCAGCGCGACAAGATAGTGCGGGCGTTGCGCCGTCACGGCGGAAGCCGTCGGGCTGCTGCTGCGGAACTGTTCATGTCCGAGCGGACGCTCTACCGCAAAATCAAGGAGTTGGGAATTACCGATTAGACTTTATGAAAAAAACGATTTATACAGTACTGGTCGCTTCGGCGATGCTTTTGGCGGGATGCACCGTGAAATACTCGCTTTCGGGCGCATCCATTCCGCCCGATGCAAAGACATTCAGCGTCGCCTATTTCCCGAATAACGCGCCGATGGTCGCTCCGACATTGAGTGCGACTATCACCGACGAACTGACGCAGAAGTTCGCTTCGTCCACCCGCTTGTCGCAGGTCCCCGAGGGCGGCGACTTTGCGTTCGAGGGTGAGATTGTGGGGTATACCTCCACGACATCTTCGGTGTCGAGCGGCGACTACGCCTTGCAGAACCGTCTTACGATAACGGTGAAGGTGAAGTTCACGAATGCCATAGACGACAAGATGTCGTTCAACAAGACCTTCTCCGCCTATGCCGATTACGACTCCACCCGTCTGCTTACCGAAGTTCAGGACGAGTTGATAACCGAGATTGTAAACCAACTCGTAACCGATATTTTCCAGGCTGCGGCTTCCAACTGGTAACGATTTATGGAACGTTTCAAGGAATATGTCCGCACCGGCGGACAATCGCCAGTACCGGAGTTCGCGACAGTCGATTCGCTTGTCGCGGAGTTTCCGTGGTTCACTGCGGCGCGTGTCGTAAGGGCGAATGTCGGAGGATGCTGCGACCCGTTGCTGAATGTCCTGAAAACGAATCGCGCGCTGTCGTCGCTGTCGCTCAAACCGATAGATACGGAACGTCTTGCGGCTGTTACCGAGGGCGAGATAATCGACAGGTTCCTGCGGCTCGGCGATTACCGTATCGTGGCTGACGAGGCTGCCGATTCGGATGTCGTCCGTACCGAAGCCGAACTCGACGACGAGGACGACATCGTGTCGGAGGAACTCGCCGAAGTGTATGCCGCACAGGGAATGAAAGAGGATGCGATTGCAATATATCGTAAATTAAGTTTGCTAAATACGGAAAAAAGTGTTTACTTTGCCGAGAAAATCGAAAAACTGTCAAAAAATAATTAAAAACAGATATTATGTTATACACACTTTGTATTGTATTGATTCTGATTGCGAGCGTACTTATCGTTCTCGCAGTTCTTGTGCAAAGCCCTAAAAGCGGTATGGCTGCCAACTTCGGTGCGTCCAACCAGGTTATGGGCGTGCGTCAGACCGCCGATTTCCTTGAAAAGTTCACTTGGGGAATGGCAGTCGCCATTCTCGTATTGAGCCTTGTGGCTACTTTGGCTATGGACAGCCACCTCGTTTCCGAGAGCAATTCGTCCGCTGCCAAGGATGCAGGCGCGCTTATCGAGAAGATGACGGTCAATGAGCCGGTAATGCCGCAGGCGGAGATTCCTGCTGCCGCCGAGCCGGAGGCTCCCGCTGCCGAAACTCCTGCACAGGAATAAACAGATTGGACAAAGAAATACGGCTGCCGAATATCTCGGCAGCCGTATTTTTTTGCTCTTTAACGACCTAAAAGTCCTTAAAGTCTTTAAGGTCGTTAAGGACTTTTAGGTCATCTCTTTTGCCGGATTGTGAATGTTACTCCGCCGGTAAGCCAGAAGCCGGGGCGGCGCAATCCTCCGAAGTCGCAGTAGCGTGTGTCCGTCATGTTCGACATGTCGATGTGTATCGCCACGACACCTATTTCGTACCGGATACGTGCGTCGAGCAGGAAATACGGCTTGAAGTCGCGCTGTGCGGTCTGCATACGCCCCTCTTCGTCGTAGAGCAAGTCGCCGTTTTCGTCGCGGAGGTAGTCGAGATACGAACCGTAGCGGTCGTAGAGCGTTCCGGTGAACGCTATCGAAAGGTCGTCTATCGGGCGAATCTCTATCGATGCCGACAACTTATGACGCATGTAGTCGAATGCGCTCGACGTGGTGATGTCTTTCAGTTGCGATGTCGTGAGATAGCCGTAGGCGAGCGTCGCCCTGCGCAGAATGCCTTTGCCGGACATGTAGCCTCCCGATACCTCGGCACCGAACGTCCCGAGACGCGACTCCTGCTCGGAGTGCCACTTGTTGTAGTACGTTTCGCCGTTCACCTCTATCTCGTCGCGCCATACCCAGTCTATCACGTTGCGTCCGTCGCGATAGAACAGTTGCGCCGATGCGTGCCATACGTTGCGGGTGTAGCCTGCGCTGACATGATACGTGATAGCCTGCTCGGGTACGAGGTCGAGATTGTTGAGTTGTGCGGCGGATTTGTAATATAGGTCTGTGAACGTCGGCAGTCGCATCGACTGTTCCGCTCCGATTTCCGCTCTCCAACCCTTGTCGTCGTGATAGCCTCCCGTTACCGCCCACGAAGCCGACGTGCCGTAGGGTGTAAAGCATACTCCCGCCGAGCCTGCGACGTCGAACAGTTTCCAACGCTTCACGTGCCGCAGCCACACGTTGCCGACATTGCGCGATTGCGAGTATTTGTAGTGTCCCCGCGGGGCGGACATCGGCTCTCCGAGATTGCTGCTGTAAATGTGGTTGTATATGTAGTCGCCGCCGAGCGAGGTTATGCCGCCTTTCCAGCGCAAATCGCCCCATAATTCGGCACCTGCATTGTCGGTGTTGTGATAGTTCATGGGTATGCCGCGCGTCCACTCGTAGCGGTCGAAGTTCTTGCGGTAACTTGCATCCGCCGAGATTCTGAACCGTCCGAAATCCTTTACCCACCGCAGCGAACCGAGCGCGGTCGATGTCTGCTCGAACTGGTCGCGGTTGTAGGCTCCGTAGAATCCGTTGGAACCGAATCTGCGTCCCTGAACTCCCGCCTGAAAGTCGAAGAATCCCGCCTTGTCGGAGTCGTAGGTCATCCGCAGATAGCCGTTGGCATTGCGGAAATCGGTGTTGTAGATGTAGCCGTCGCTCCGGCGGAACGACCCTGCGGCGAATACCGCCAGTTTGTTGCGTGTGATTGCTCCGGAGAGATTGGAGTAGAAGTAGCCGTGCTGTCCGCTTTCGAGACTCAACCGCAAATAGGTGGGGTAGAGCGGTTGGGTGCGGATGTTTACCGCTCCGGCGTATGCCCCGACTCCGGAAACGCCGTTGATGAGTTCGATGCCGGATATGCAGTCCATATCTATCGGCAGAGAGTGGGTTTGATGCCCCGTGCGGGCGTCCGTGAAATTGATGCCGTTGAGCATCAGCATTGTCTGGTCGAAAGACCCTCCGCGAATCGAAATGTCGGCTTGCGCCCCCTTGCCGCTGCGCTCCCTTATATCGACCGATGGGTTGATGCGCAGAGCCTCTTCCAGAGTGGGAAGCGGCGCGGCGGCATCGGCTGTGCGGTCGAATACGCGGGTTTGAGGAAGAATGCTGCGCGAGGGACTCTGTTTCGTCCCCACGATTTCCACGTCCTCGATTCGGGTGTTTCCGAATACGAAGACCGTGTCGGTCTGTGCCGCAGCCTCTTCCGCCGTCAGCAAGATGATGGACATTCCGACCGCAAGCACTCCGATTGTACACTGGCGGTGGAGGCTTGCGAACACTGCATAGTTCGCACGAGTCCAACGCTTGAAGCACGCAATCGGCTTTACGGTTGATTGTTTCTTCATCTTGAATGAAATTTTGGTTAATGAATAAAGTTAATTAAACGCCTTTCCGACATCTCGGATTGGCGTTTTGCCTTTGTGTGCAGGTCTGAAAACATGCCTATTTCCCATTAGATATGATTTGTTTGAGGAATTTTCCGGTGTAACTCTCCGCGCAGCCGGCTATCTCCGCAGGCGTGCCTTCGGCGATTATGCGTCCGCCTTCATCGCCGCCCTCGGGACCGATGTCTATGATGTGGTCGGCGACCTTTATCACGTCGAGGTTATGCTCGATGACGATTACCGTGTTTCCGCGGTCTACGAGTTTGTTCAGTACTCCTAAAAGCAGATTTATATCCTCGAAATGAAGTCCGGTGGTCGGTTCGTCCAGGATGTACAGCGTCCGTCCCGTGTCGCGTTTCGAGAGTTCCGACGACAGTTTTATGCGCTGGCTTTCGCCGCCCGAAAGGGTGGTGCACGGCTGCCCGAGCGTCAGATATCCCAGTCCCACGTCCTGTATCGCTTTGAGTTTGGCGTATATCGACGGTATCGGCTCGAAAAACTCGACAGCCATGTTCACCGTCATGTTCAGAACGTCGTTTATGTTCTTGCCCTTGTACTTCACTTCGAGCGTCTCGCGGTTGTAGCGGTTGCCGCCGCACGCCTTGCACTTCACGTAGACGTCGGGCAGAAAATTCATCTCTATCGTCTGTACGCCCGCGCCCTTGCACTCCTCGCAGCGACCGCCCTTGACGTTGAACGAGAAGCGTCCTGCCTTGAATCCGCGAATCTGCGCGTCGGGCGTCTGCTCGAACAGTTTGCGTATGTCGCCGAAAACGTTGGAGTATGTCGCCGGATTGCTTCGCGGCGAACGTCCGATTGGCGACTGGTCTACGACCACGAGTTTGTCGATATTATCGATGCCCTCGACCGAATCGTAAGGCAATGCCCTGTCGTAGGAGCGATACAATGCCCGCGAAAGTATCGGCACGAGCGTATTGTTCACGAGCGACGATTTGCCCGAACCGCTCACTCCCGTTACGCAGATGAATTTGCTCAGAGGGAATACGGCGTCGATGCCTTTCAGATTGTTGCCGCGTGCGCCTCTTATCACGATGCTTTTGCCGCTGCCCTCGCGCAGTGTCTGCGGAATCTCTATCCGCCTGCGTCCGCTTAGATAGTCGGCGGTGATGCTGTCCGACGCTATTATGTCGTCGAAAGTTCCGCTCGCGACGATATGCCCTCCGCGGCGTCCCGCTTTCGGACCGACATCGACGATGAAATCGGCTGCCCGCATCATCTCCTCGTCGTGTTCGACGACGATTACCGAGTTGCCGGCGTCGCGCAACTCTTTCAGCGTATTGATGAGTTTGCGGTTGTCGCGCTGGTGCAGTCCGATGCTCGGCTCGTCGAGGATATAGAGTACGTTCACGAGTTTCGAGCCGATTTGGGTGGCGAGCCTTATGCGCTGGCTTTCGCCGCCCGACAGCGACCGTGCCGCACGTCCGAGCGAGAGATAGCCCAGCCCGACATCCATAAGGAATTTCAGACGCTCTCTAATCTCCTTGACTATCTCCTGCGCAATCGCACGTTCGCGGGCGTTCATGTACCCGTCGATGCCCGACATCCATTCCGACAGAGCCGAAATCGACATCGCCGACAGGTCGGCAATGTTCTTGTCGCCGATTTTGAACTGCAAAGCCTCCTCTTTCAGCCGCGTTCCGCCGCATAACGAACATTTGCGGTAGGCGACGAACTGATTGCGCCACTTTTCGCCGCGCCGCGCATCATCATCGTCGCCGCACAGGGTTTCGTTGATGTATTCCGCCACGCCCTCCCATTGGCGCATCTGCATTCCGCGCTGATAGGTGAAGTCGGCGAGATTTATCGTAACCGGCTCTGGGTCGCCGTACAGAACCGCATTCAGACCCTCCTGCGAGATAGTGCCGACAGGGTCGTCGAGCGAGAATTTGTAGCGTTTGCCGAGGGCTTCGAGTATTGTGAAAAGCAGATTGGTGCGACCCTTGCCGAGCGGAGCGATGCCGCCCTCGCGAATCGACAATCTGTCGTCGGGAATTATTTTTTCGGTGTCGAAGACCGCCTCCTCGCCCAGTCCGTTGCATCGCGGACACGCGCCTTTCGGCGAGTTGAACGAGAATGTGTGCGGCGCAGGCTCCTCGAACGCCATACCCGTCGTCGGACACATCAGGTGGCGCGAATAGTAGCGCAGCGCACCCGACTCGTAGTCGTGCAGAGCCATCGTTCCCTTGCCCTGCCGCATAGCCTCTTTGAGCGAGGTCATGATGCGTTCGCGTGCCTGCTCCGATGCCGTCAGACGGTCTATAACGAGTTCTATCGAGTGTACCTTGTAGCGGTCGAGCCGTTCGCCTGCACCGAATTCGCGGATTTCGCCGTCGATGCGGGCGTAAATGTAGCCGCGCTTCGCCAGCGACTCGAACAGGTCGCGGTAGTGTCCCTTGCGCCCTTTGACTATCGGTGCCAGCAGTGCTATCTTGCGGTCGGAATAGTCTTTCAGTATCAGGTCGCAAATCTGTTCGTCGGTATAATGCGTCATCAATTCGCCTGTTACGGGCGAATAGGCTCGCGAGGCGCGCGCGAAAAGCAGTCGCAGAAAGTCGTTGATTTCGGTTACAGTGCCGACGGTCGAACGCGGATTCTTGTTGGTCGTCTTCTGTTCGATGGCGACAACGGGGCTTAATCCCGTAATCTTGTCTACGTCGGGACGCTCCATCGAACCGATGAACTGGCGGGCGTATGTGGAAAGCGTCTCCATGTAACGCCGCTGCCCTTCGGCGTATATGGTGTCGAATGCGAGCGACGATTTGCCCGAACCCGACAATCCCGTGATTACCACAAGACTGTTGCGCGGAATTTCGAGGTCGATGTTTTTGAGGTTGTGAACCCTCGCTCCCGATATTTTTATGCGGTCTTCCATAATTCGGGCAAATATACAAAAAATAGGCACACTTTGCTGTCCGCCCGTTTGAATTGGTTGTTAAATTTGTCGGTTAAGGTCATTAAGGACTTTAAGGACCTTAAAGTCTTTGAGGGCTTTTCTTTTTTTCGGGCTTTTGATTATCTTTGTTTCATGAAACGTTACCTATTATATATGTCGCTGCTTTCGGCATTGCTTGCCGGATGCGGTTCGCCGTCGAAAAAGACGAAGCCGGAAACCAAACCCGCTCCGTCGTACCATTTCCGTATGGTCCAGCCTCCCATGCAGGCGACGGACGAGGACAAGTTCGCCTTTATGGCGGAACACTATTGGGACAAGTTCGATTTCGCCGATACCGTATTCATCGCAAAGGTCGATACCGTCGAGATGCTGGGGGCGTATGCGGCGTATGTCGCCAATTTCGTCGGTCCGACCAATCAGAAACCGATACGCGAGTTGATGAAGCGCGCTTCCGCGTCGAAGCCGATGTTCGAATATTTCGTCATGCTCGCCGAGAAGATTCTCCACGACCCCAATTCGCCGGTGCGCAGCGAGGAACTCTATATTCCGGTACTCGAAGCGCAGTTGGCGACACCGTTCTACGACGAATACGAGCGGCTCGCTCCCGCTTACGACCTCGAAATCGCGAATCAGAACCGCATAGGTCGGAAAGCCAACGATTTCAGATATACGCTTGCGTCGGGTCGGTCGTCGAACCTCTATTCGATAGATGCCGAATATGTGCTGATATTCATCAACAACCCCGGTTGTCCGATGTGCAAGAGCATTCAGTCGGCGATAACCGAATCGCCGATGCTGAACGAGTTGCAGGAGCGCGGCTCGCTGGTCGTTCTGGCTCTGTATCCCGACGAGGACATCGATGCGTGGAGGGCTTACGCGCCGTCGATGCCGTCGAAATGGATAAATTCGTATGACAAGGGGTGCATTATCCGCGAAAAGAATCTTTACGACCTGCGAGCTATTCCCGCCATGTATCTGCTCGATGCGCGCAAACAGGTCCTCGTCAAGGATTCCACGTCGGTCGAGGAGATAGAGTTCGTTATAGACCGCAGATAGTTATAAATAATACTTATACGCGGATAAAAATATATTATTTTTATCTTTGAAATGATTTCGTATCTTTGCAAAAGGAAAAACAAGAAAACGGAAAGTTTAACAGTTAAAACATTCAAAATTATGGCAAAGAAATGGCGTTGTACCGTATGCGGTTACATTCATGAAGGCGACGAGGCTCCCGAAAGATGTCCTATGTGCAAGGTTCCGAAAGAGAAATTCGTAGAGGTGGTTGAACAGGATGGCGACCTCGATTTCGTTACGGTTCACAAACTCGGCGACGGCAAGGGTTCGAGCCCTGAACTCCTCGAAGGTCTGAACAATCACTTTATGGGCGAATGCACCGAGGTGGGCATGTATTTGGCAATGAGCCGTCAGGCAGACCGCGAGGGCTATCCTGAAATCGCAGAGGCTTTCAAACGTTATGCGTTCGAGGAGGCTGAGCATGCTGCGAAGTTCGCCGAACTGCTCGGCGACGTGGTTTGGGATACCAAGACCAACGTATTCAAGCGTATGAATGCCGAGTGCGGTGCTTGCGAGGACAAGATGCGTCTTGCCCGTCTGGCTAAGGAGCAGAACCTCGATGCGGTTCACGATACGGTTCACGAAATGGCGAAGGACGAGGCTCGTCACGGTGCGGGCTTCCAGGGTCTTTACAAGCGTTATTTCAAATAGACCGGCATCGGTTTTACGTAAGGCGATTTGACAGTCGCCTTACGTGCTTTTTTGTCGCAGATTGTCCGATTGTCGGGCAATCTTTTCGGCGTTATTATTTATTAACCATACCTAAAACCTGTTTATGAAAATGAAAACCAAACCGTTCGTCGGATTGTCGCTCGCGCTGCCGCTCGCCGCATGCAGTACAACCGAACAGCAACGCCCGAACATCGTATTCTTCCTTGTGGACGACATGGGCTGGGTCGACTCCTCTGTTGCCTACGGAGAGGAGGCTTACCCGATAAACCTGCGCCACAATACCCCGAACATGGCTCGACTTGCTGAAGAGGGCGTAATCATGACCAACGCCTACGCCTGTCCGGTATCCACTCCGACGCGGACGAGCCTGCTTACCGGTATGAATGCCGCCCATACGGGTATCACCAACTGGACTTCGACTATGCGCGACATGCCGAGCGACGCTACCGGCGGTGCGATTGCGATGATGGCCGGGACGGGCAAGGACAACGACGGAGAGTTGTGCCGTCCGGACTGGACTATCAACGGTGTAAGTCCGGTCGAGGGCATCGCCCATACCCAATACGCTACGCCGCTGCCACAGTTGCTTCGCGATGCGGGCTACTTTACCATTCATGTCGGCAAGGCTCACTGGGCTGCTGCGGGAACTCCGGGTGCAAGCCCTTACAACATGGGATTCGTCGTCAATGTTTCGGGCAACGTGGCGGGTATGCCGCGTTCGTATCAGAGCGAGGACCACTACGGCAATACTCCGGAACTGTGGAATTATCTCGCAGTGCAGAACATGACCGAGTATTACGATACCGACACCCACCTTACCGAGGCACTGACGCTTGAAGCGAAAAAGACGCTCGAATATCCGATTTCCCACGGCGAGCCGTTCTTCCTCTATATGGCTCACTATGCGACCCATACTCCGATTCAGCCGGACAAGCGTTTTATCCAGAAATATCTCGATGCCGGACTCGACGAGGGACAGGCTCGCTACGCTTCGATGGTCGAGGGCGTGGATAAGAGCCTCGGCGACCTGATGGCGTATCTGAAAGAGAAGGGCGTCGATAAGAATACGATTATCATATTCATGACCGACAACGGCGGCAACAGCGAAAACAAGCAGAAGGGCGGTATCCTGCATACCCAGAACAAGCCGTTGCGCGAGGGCAAGGGTTCGTGCTACGAAGGCGGCGTGCGTGTTCCGCTCGCTTTCCGCTGGGAGGGCAGAATCGCTGCCGGAACGAGAATCAACACTCCGGTTATCGCCGAAGACCTGTTCCCGACGATTCTCGAAATGGCTGGCGTCCGCAATGCCGAGTATGTGCAGGATGTAGACGGAGAGAGCCTCGTTTCGCTGATTACCGACGGTTCGAAGTTTGCCGCGAAAGCCAAGGCTGACGGCAAGATTGCTTCGCAGAAAGAGGCTAACGCTCTGGTTATCGACAAGAGCGTTTCGGGTATCGACCCCGAGCGTGCGCTCGTGTTCCACTATCCGCACAAGTGGAAACCTTACGATTTGACGGATATCGACTATTTGAGTGCGGTCCGCAAGGGCGACTGGAAACTGGTGTACCGCATGCGCACCAAGGCTCTCGAATTGTATAACATGCGTACCGACATCGGCGAGCAGAACGACGTTGCCGCCGAGCATCCGGAAATCGTCAGGGAGTTGGCAGCCGAGTTGGGCGGAAAACTGCGCGGCTGGAACGCTCCGATGCCCAAATACCTCAATTCGGGCAAGTGCGTGCCGATGCCGGACGAAATTTAATATTAAAGACCTTAAAGTCGTTAATGTCATTAAGGTCTTTAAGTTAAAATAAAAAAGAGGTCTTTCGACCTCTTTTTCGTTGCGGAGGGCACTGGATTCGAACCAGCGGATACCTTACGATATCGGCAGTTTAGCAAACTGCTGGTTTAAGCCACTCACCCAACCCTCCGTACATCCTTGCTTTCTCGAAAGGAGCGTACAAAAGTACTATAATTTCGGATAACTGCAAAAAAAATCTATAAAATTCGCACAATAAATTCTCTGCTGTTCGTGGAGCGGACAGTTGTGCGGAGTGTCTTTAAGGTCGTTAATGTCCTTAAAGACCTTAATACATTCCGATGTTTCTCTGCCCGATATTTGCATGGAGTATAATCGCTATTTGCAAATTTTTTAGTATTTTTGCGACGGATTTCGCGCGTGTGCGCGTACGGTCTTATGAAAGAAGAGAGTAAAGACATAATAGATTCGCTCGAACGTAGCGATTACAAATACGGTTTTACGTCCGATATCGAAACCGAAACGATTCCGAAAGGTCTCAACGAGGAGGTCATACGGCTTATCTCGCGCAAGAAGGAGGAACCCGAATGGATGCTCGAATCGCGCCTGAAAGCCTACCGCCACTGGCTTACCATGGATTTGCCGACGTGGGCGCATCTGGATATTCCGCCCATCGATTTTCAGGATATCATCTATTTCGCCTCGCCGAAAAAGCGCAAGAAACTTGATTCGATAGACGAAATCGACCCGGAACTCAAACGCACTTTCGACAAACTCGGCATCCCGCTCGAAGAGCAGATGGCGTTGTCGGGCGTTGCTGTGGATGCCGTTCTCGATTCGGTGTCGGTGAAGACCACTTTCCGCGAAACGTTGGCGGAAAAGGGAATAATCTTCTGCCCGATTTCGGAGGCGATACGCGATTACCCCGATTTGGTGCGCCGCTACCTCGGCTCGGTCGTTTCGTATGCCGACAACTACTATGCGGCACTGAATGCCGCCGTGTTCTCCGACGGGTCGTTCTGCTACATTCCGAAGGGCGTGAGATGCCCGATGGAACTTTCGACCTATTTCCGCATCAATGCGGAGGGAACGGGACAGTTCGAGCGCACGTTGATTGTCGCCGACGAGGGGGCGTACGTGAGTTACCTCGAAGGATGTACCGCACCGCGGCGCGACGAGAACCAGTTGCATGCGGCGGTCGTCGAAATAGTCGTCGAGCGCGATGCCGAGGTGAAATATTCTACGGTGCAGAACTGGTATCCGGGCGACAAGGACGGAAAGGGCGGAATCTATAATTTCGTTACCAAACGCGGACTGTGCCGCGAAAACGCCCGCCTGTCGTGGACGCAGGTCGAGACCGGTTCGGCTATCACGTGGAAATATCCGAGTTGCGTGCTTGCCGGTGACAATTCGGTCGGCGAGTTCTATTCGGTGGCGATGACCAACCATTTCCAGCAGGCGGACACGGGTACGAAGATGATACATATCGGTCGCAATACCCGTAGCCGCATAGTGTCGAAGGGCATATCGGCAGGTCGCAGCCAGAATTCGTACCGAGGACTCGTCAAGGTCGGTGCGAAAGCCGACAACGCCCGCAACTATTCGCAGTGCGATTCGCTGCTTATCGGCGACAAGTGCGGAGCGCATACGTTCCCGCGCATCGACTGCCGCAACTCGATGGCGGTTCTCGAACACGAGGCGACGACCTCGAAGATTTCTGAGGAGCAGTTGTTCTACTGCAACCAGCGCGGACTGGCGACCGAGGAGGCTGTCGGATTGATAGTGAACGGCTATGCCAAGGAGGTGCTGGCGAAACTGCCTATGGAGTTCGCGATTGAAGCCCAGAAACTGCTTTCCATAAGTCTCGAAGGCAGCGTAGGATAGTGAAATGACAAAAAGTAGAAACGATATATGTTAAGTGTAAAAAATCTGCATGCCTCCGTCGGCGACAAGGAGATTCTTCGCGGCATCGACCTCGAAGTGAAAGCCGGTGAGGTACACGCAATAATGGGTCCCAACGGCTCGGGCAAGAGTACTCTCGCCTCCGTGCTGGCGGGCAACGAGAAGTTTACGGTTACCGAGGGCGAAGCGATTTTCAACGGCGAGAGCCTGCTCGGAATGCCTATCGAGGAGCGCGCGCGCCGCGGTCTGTTCCTCGGTTTCCAGTATCCGGTGGAGATTCCGGGCGTTTCGATGGCGAATTTCATGAAACTCGCCGTGAACGAGAAGCGCAGGTATCTCGGACAGGAGCCGCTGTCGGCTTCGGAGTTCCTGCGCATGATGCGCGAAAAGAGCGCGATTGTGGAACTCGACCCCAAACTCACTTCGCGTTCGGTGAACGAAGGATTTTCGGGTGGCGAAAAGAAGAAGAACGAGATTTTCCAGATGGCGATGCTCGACCCGACGCTCGCCATTCTCGACGAGACCGATTCGGGTTTGGACATCGACGCGCTGCGTATCGTCGCTACCGGCGTTACGAAACTGCACAACGAGAATAACGCTACGGTCGTCATCACCCACTATCAGCGTCTGTTGGACTATATCGTTCCGGATTACGTCCACGTCCTCTATCACGGACGGATTATCCATTCGGGCGACAAGAGCCTTGCCCTCAAACTCGAAAAGGAGGGTTACGACTGGCTTATCAACGATTATAAGGAGTAGACGGCGATATGGGTATCGAAGATTTGATAAAGAGCGGCGCGCTGACCGCGTTCGACGGCGGAAAAATCTCCGGCGTCGATGCTTCGCGTCCGCTGCTCGCCCTTAACCCGCGCAATATGGTCGTCGAGGCGGATACGACCGCTCCGGTAAGACTCGTCATCGTTCACACGCAGACCAACGAAGCGTCCGTAGAACTGCGGTTGGGCGAAAACGCGCAACTGTCGCTTACCGAGGTGTATCTCGCCGAGGCTTTCGCCGAAGTGCGCATTTCGCAGGCATCGGGCAGCCGTTGCCGTATCGTTACCGCCGAACTGCGCAGTGCGAATGTCGCATACCGCATAAATCTCGAAGGTCGCGGTGCGGAGAACGAGTTGTCAGCCGTATTCGTGGCGTCGGATTCGGAGCATTGCACGATAGACCTGACAACTAATCATCTCGTTTCCGACTGCAAGAGCGATTCGCTGGTAAAGGGTGTCGCTTCGGGACGTTCGACGGGCGAGTTCCGCGGACTGGTCTATGTCGCGCCGGATGCACAGTGCACCGATGCGCAGCAGCAGAGCCGCAACATAGAGATTGGCGATGCGCATATCGTTACGATGCCGCAACTCGAAATATACGCCGACGACGTGCGCTGTTCGCACGGAGCGACGGTGGGGCAACTCGACGATGACGCGGTATTGTACATGCGTCAGCGCGGATTGAGCGAAAAGGATGCGCGACGTTTGCAGACGGAGGGTTTCGTGAACGATGTGGCGAGCCGGTGCGATGTCGAGGCGGTTGCCGAAATGTTGGCTGAGGAGATTGCCGCCAAACTCGAAAAATTATAAAGGCTATGGGATTCGATGTAGATGAAATAAGGAAAGATTTCCCCATACTCGCGAGCAGGGTGTACGGCAAACCGCTGGTCTATCTCGACAGCGGTGCGACTGCCCAGAAGCCGCAGTGCGTCATCGATACGGTGAATCGTCTGCATACCGAACTCAATGCCAATATCCACCGCGGAGTGCATCATCTGTCCGAACGCATGACGGTGCTGTACGAGGATGCCCGCGAACGCATACGGGCGTTCATCGGCGCACGCAGCCGCGAGGAGGTGGTATTTACGTCGGGTGCTACGGCTTCGATAAATCTCGTTGCGTATGCGTGGTGCGAAAAGTTCCTGCATGAGGGCGACAATATAGTAATCAGCGAAATAGAGCATCATTCCAATATTGTTCCGTGGCAACTCGCCGCGGAGCGCAAGGGTGCGGAGATAAGGGTTCTGCCAATCGACGATTCGGGACGGCTGAAAACGGAACTTCTCCCGACGCTTCTCGATGAGCGTACAAGGGTGGTAGCCGTTACGCAGGCATCCAATACGCTCGGAACCAAACCCGATTTGCGACCGATAATCGATGCTGCGCACTCGGTCGGAGCCGTTGCGATGGTGGACGGATGTCAGGGCATAGTCCACGGCGGGGTGGATGTCGCGGCACTCGATTGCGATTTTTACGCTTTCTCGGGGCATAAACTTTACGGACCGACCGGAATCGGCGTGCTTTACGGCAAGCAGGAGATACTCGACGCGATGCCGCCTTTCATGGGCGGTGGCGAGATGGTCGATAAGGTTACGTTTGCCAAAACCACGTATGCACCGTCGCCGCTGAAATTCGAGGCGGGAACGATGAACTTCATCGGTGCTGTCGGTCTCGGCGAGGCTGTGCGCTATCTCGAATCATTGCCTTTGAAAGATGTCGAACGGCACGAAAAGGAGTTGCTCGATTACGCGACGCGGTGGCTGCTCGAAATCGACGGCTTGCGGATATACGGTACGACCGCCGACAAGGCTCCTATCGTATGTTTCGATGTCGAGGGGGCTGGACACTACGACATAGGCATGATACTCGACAAGTTGGGTATCGCAATCCGCACCGGTCATCATTGCGCCGAGCCTGCGATGGCTCATTTCGGGGTAAGCGGCATGTGCCGAGCGTCGTTCGGGCTGTATAATACCGCCGCCGACGTCGATGCCCTCGCCGATGGTGTGGCGCGTGCGGTACGCATGTTAAGACAATAAATGAAGAAAAGATATGTTCATCGTTCTCGAAGGGCTTGACGGAGCAGGCAAATCAACACAGATAAAGATGCTGCGCGATATGCTCGCAGGTATGGGAGTCGAAAGCGAATACGTTCACTTTCCGCGGTTCGACGCTCCGGTGTACGGCGACCTCATAGCCCGCTTTCTGCGCGGCGAACTCGGCGGAGTCGAGCAGGTAGACCCCTATATAGTCGCACTGCTCTATGCCGGCGACCGTGCGGATATGGCTGCACGCATCAGGGAGTGGCTGGCTACCGGCAAGGTGGTTATCGTGGACAGATACGTGTATTCCAATATCGGATACCAGTGTGCCAAAATCGCCGATGCCGATGCCCGAAAACGCTTGAAGGAGTGGATTCTCGACCTCGAATACGGCTACAATGCAATTCCGCGCCCCGACATCTCGCTGTTTCTGGACGTGCCGTTCGAGTTTACGGTCAAGAAACTTACGAACGTGCGCGAGGGCGACGACCGCAACTATCTGAACGGAGTTTCGGACATTCACGAATCGTCGCTGTCGTTGCAGGAGTGCGTCCGTCGTGTGTATCTTGATGTCGCCGATGAGGATTCGTCGCTCGTGGTTGTCGATTGCAGCGATGCCGACGGCGGAATGGCTGCGCCAGAGGCGATATTTTCCGAAATCGAACGGTTGGTGATGCCGTTGATAAGCAAATGTTAGAGGGGTATGGGAAGCGCACTGCGAAATAAACGATGGTTTCGGATGCTGACACATGTCTGCCGCATTCTGTTCGCGCTGACATTCATCACGTCGGGATTCGTCAAGGCGATAGACCCGTGGGGAACGGCTCTCAACATCACCAACTATCTTGTCATATACGGTCTCGAAGCCTTGAAGCCGTATGTAATGGTGTTTTCGATATGGCTGTGCGGCGCGGAGTTGATGATGGGCTGCATGATGCTTTTCAAGGTGCGTGTCCGGCTGATTTCGATATTCGCCGTACTGTCGATGATATTCTTTACGACGCTTACTTTCCTGAGTGCCACATGGATTCCCGTCGAGGACTGCGGCTGTTTCGGCGAGGTCGTGAAGTTGTCGCCGTGGAAAACGTTCCTTAAAAATCTGGTGCTGCTACCTATGGCGGTCTGCGTCTGGTGGCGTTATCGTCCCGACCGTATATTCGCCTTTTCGACCCTCGAACTCGCTCTGACGATTCTGTTCTGCTCGACGAGCATGGGTGTAGGCATATACAGTTATTATCATCTGCCGCCGCTCGATTTCCTGCCCTATAAGGTAGGTGTCAATATCGCCGAGGCGATGGAGGAAGCCCGTACCGAGCAGGCGAGCGCGGACGTCGTTCTGGTATACCGCAACCGACGCACGGGCAAGTTGAAGGAGTTCTCGCTGAAAGACAAGGCTTGGCACAACGAAAAGCGGTGGGAGTGGGTGGAAACCCGCGTATCGGAGGATTCCGATAACCGTGTCGAACCGATGATTCTCGAATTTTTTGTGAGCGACGAGAACGGCGCCGATGTAACGGACAGCCTGCTGTCGGTAAAGGGAAAGTTGTATATGCTTTGCGTTTCGCGGGCGGATGCCGTAGGCGAAAAGTGCGGGCGACGCCTGCGGTCGGCGATAGAACGTGCCGAGGCGGAGGGTGCGGGCGTCGTGTGCCTTACACCGCAGATTCTGCAAGGGAAAACCCGTGTGTCTTTTGCAGGAAGCAATCCGGTAAAGTGCTATAACATCGATGCCAAAACGATGAAAACCATGTTGAGGGCGGATTTCGGACTCGTGGTCCTTACCGACGGCACCATAACCGACAAGCGCAATTGCCGCGATATACGATAATTAAAACGACAGGTCGCCGACCTGTCGTTTTAATTTACTTTTTAAGCCTTTGTCGTTTCCGTACTTACGATGGCTATCTCGTATGCGACGGGGGCGATTTTGCGGAGCATCTGTATCAGTCCGCAATACTTCTCGTTGGCGAGGTTTATTGCGCGGCTGACCTTCGACTGGTCGGTAATGGTGTCGCAATAAACATTGTAGGTGATGTCGAACGAACGGTAGACGCTCTGCGCGACTACTTCGTCGGTGTTGAGTTCGCCCGATACGGTAATCTCGAACGTTTGCGGCACGATGTTCATTTTCGACAATATGCCCGTAATCGTTTTGCCTGCGCATGTTGCGGCGGCATAGAGGAGCAACTCTTTCGGATTGAGATTCTCGATTTTGCGGTTGCCGGACAGTTTGAAGTCCGAACCTTTCAATAACTCTACTGTAACAGTCGTTTTCATATTCTTTGGTATTTGTTGTTCACCGTTTCGACGACAACAATCGTTCCCGCACGATGTTTTTCGCGATGTTCGGGTGCGATTTTTCGTCAGATGCGAAGACTGTCGGGCGGGATGCCGCCGGCGTTTTATGCGGAATGTCGCAAGGAATGACGAAAAGGGTATAATAATAGCGGTCTGCGTGCGATAATTCCGAATTAAAATCGTATTTTTGCAAGGTAGTATATAAACGAAACAGGTATGCCTAAAAAAATATTCCTTACGGCAATCATGCTCGCAGCCGCATTGTCAGGTGCGGTTGCCATGACACCGCCCGAGCCGCGAATCGCGCTCGAAAGGGCTTTGACTTTGCTCGAACACCGCCGTTGGAGCGATGCCCGTCATGAATTCCGAAGAATGAAAGAGGATGTTTCGTCCGATGAAACGAGCCTGATTCGCCAAATCGAGTTCGGACTGGCGGTGTGCGCCGTCGAACTGAAAGATGCCGACGCCGAACAGCGGCTGCTATCTTTCCTCGCGGCTTATCCCGAATCGGTACATGTGAACGACGTGCATTTCATGCTCGGCGTGTATTATTGCGAGAACGAGGAGTTCGCCAAGGCGAAAGAGGAATTCGAGAAGGTGTCGTACAAGGCTTTGACTGCCGAGAACCGCGAACGCTACGATGTAAGGCTCGGTTATGCCGAGTTCGTCGTCGGCAACTACGACAAGGCTTACGAATACTTTTCGAAAGTGTCGCCGGTAGGGCAGTATGCCGACCACGCGACGTACTACAAGTCGTACATACACTATCATCGCGGCGAATTCGACAAGGCGTATCAAGGTTTCGTTTCGCTCAAAAAGAGCGACGCATACGCGCCGGTGATTCCGTATTATCTGCTCCAACTCGAATTTTCGCGCGGCAACTACGATTATGTCGTCCGCCACGGCGACGACCTGCTCGCCGGAGCGGTCGAGTCGCAGCGTCTGGAACTTATGCGCATACTCGCGGAGTCGTGGTATCGGCTCGAAGGGTACAACAAGGCGTTGCTCTATATTTCGATGTATGCCAAGAACGGAGGCGAGATGAACCGTGAGGAGAACTATCTGCTCGGATACTCTGCCTATCGGACGACGGACTATGCCGCGGCTGTCGATGCTTTGAAGAAGGTCTGCACCGGCGATGATTCGCTTGCACAGAACGCTTCATACCACCTCGCCGACTGCTACATAAAGCGCGACAACAAGCGTCTGGCAATCTATTCGTTCGCCATGGCTGCCGACGACAAGTTCGATAACGAAATCTCCGAGGATGCGTTGTTCAACTACGGAAAACTGCTTTTCGAGACCGGCGGCGGCACGTTCAACGAATCGATAAACGTACTTACCCGCTATGTGAACAAATATCCCGATTCGCCGCGTGCCAAGGAGGCGCGGGAATTGCTTATTGCCGCCTACTACAATTCGCACGACTACGACATGGCGTACTCTGCCATCAAGTCGTTCGACAAGCCCGACGGCAATATCAAGACGGCATTGCAGAAGATAACCTGCTTCAAGGGTATGGAGGCTTTCTCCGCAGGCGATTTCGATAAGGCGCAGGCGGCGTTCGAGGAGTCGATGGCTGTCGGCGTCAGCCCGAAATACAATGCGCTATGTTCGTTCTGGCTCGGCGAAATCGCATACAACCGCAGCGATTATCCGAAAGCGATAGAACATTACAATTTCTATCTGAAACGCGCACCGAAATCGGCTTACGAATATAAAATGGCTCTCTATAACATAGGCTATTCGCAGTTCGCTCTCGGCGAGATGGAGAAGTCGCGCAAGGCTTTCGAAGGTTTCCTGTGGCTGTACAAGAATCCCGACTCTTATCGTGCGGATGCCTGCAACCGTCTCGGCGATGCCCAATATTCGCTGCGCGATTTCGCTGCGGCAGTGAAGAGTTACGAAGGTGCCGTCGCAATCGGTTCGCCTGAACAGTACTACGCCCAGTACCAGCGTGCCGTTTCGCTCGGACTGCTCGGCAAGACTCCGGCTAAAATCGGCATCCTGAAACAGATTGTGGCTGACGACCGCGGCGATTATGCCGATGATGCCTCATACGAATTGGGGCGTACCTACGTTTCGCTCGAACAGTACGGCAACGGTGCGGCTGTCCTCGAAAATTTCATCGGCAAATATCCGTCGTCGCCATATTATACGCCGGCTTTGCTCGACCTCGGTCTGATATATTTCAATCTGGGCGACAGCGACAAGTCGCTGAAATACTACGACAGGGTAATCGCTTCGGCTCCGCAGTCGGAGGCGGCGAAGGATGCGATGCAGAGCGTCCGCGAGATTTATGTGGGCAAGGGCGACGTCGATTCCTATTTCGCATACGCCGAACGTACCGGTGTGGAGTGCGATTTGAGTTCGATGACGCGGGATTCGCTGTCGTTCCGTGCGGCGCAGAAGATATATCTGTCAGGTAAGGTCGCAGAGTCCATACCGCAACTCGAACACTATATCGCCAACTATCCGAAGGGCTATTATCTCAACGATGCCCTGTTCTGTCTGAGCGACAGTTATCTGAAATGCGACAGTCTCGATTCGGCGGTCGCCAGTCTGAAACTGCTGGCGGAGAAGCCGACGAACCAGTATACGCTTGCTGTACTCGAAAAACTTTCGCAGGTAACGTTCGATAACCGCATGTATGAGGACGCCGCGCCGGCATACAGGCGGCTGTACGATGCTGCTGCCAATGCGTCCAAGCGTTCGGATGCGGCGGCGGGGTATGTCAAATCGGTACTGGCGCACGGCAGCGACGATTCGATAATCGCGATGGCGGACGATGTCGATTCGCTGTCGGATGTAAGTGCCGAATCTCGCCGTGCAGCCCGTTTCGCCAAGGCGGGCGTACTCTCTTCGCGCGGCGAAAAGGCGGCTGCGCTCGAAATCTACAAGAGGTTGAGTGCCGAACCGGCGAGCCGCGAAGGTGCGGAGTCGGCATATATCGTTATCCGTTCGATATACGACAGCGGCGATTTGGATGAGTGCGAAAAACGTATCTATGCGTTCGCCGACAGCAAAACTTCCCAGTCGTACTGGCTCGGAAAGGCATTCGTTTTGCTCGGGGACATATATCTCGACCGTAACGACCAGTTCCAGGCTCGCGCGACGTACCAAAGCATTATCGACGGTTATTCGCCTGCCGACGACGGAATAGTGGACGAAGCGAAGGACAGAATCAAAAAACTCAATTAGGCTATGAAACGTGTAATAAGCATATCTTTGTTTGCGCTGCTCGCATGTGCGGGCGTTAGTGCGCAGGTTGCCAAGCAGGTCGAGGTAACGAAAAATTATGCGCCGAGCGTTTCGCAGGCGACCAAACTCGCGATTGCGCCGAATATGGCGGATACGGTTACGCTGCGTCCCGAGATAGACTACACGATAACTCCGCGTTCGTTCTCCTCGACGCTCGGCACGCATCGCTTCAAGCCGGCTTCGGTTACCTACTGGGAGTATATGAAGGAGTATTCGTTCTATATGAAACTGGGCGTCGGCTATCCGCTTAATTCAGTCGCCGATGTCTATGCCTCGACGCATCGGGCTGACGTAGGCTACATCATGGGATATGTCAATCACCGCGGACAGTACTCGAAAATCAGGATGACCGATTTGTTCGACGGTTCGTCGTACCGCAACAACTCCCAACAGATGGTGAACCGTGTAGGCGTGAATGCGGGGAAATATTTCGGACGTTACACTCTGTCGGGCAACATATATTATCAGTCGGATATCTATCACCGCTATCCTCTGCGCAGCAACTACGACCGCCGCGAGATAAATTTCGAGGACGTGAACCTGAAACTTCGTTTCGGCGATTCGTTCGTCGATTTGAAGCGTCTGAACTTCGACGTTTACGGTTCGGTCGATTTCTATAACGACAAGTCGAAGACTTTCGTAGAGGACTCCAAATACCAGCAAATCGATGCGACTGCCGGAGTGAAGTTCGCCCGCCGTCTTGCGACGCGCAGCATGTTCTCGGCAAGCATCGACTATCGGGGCTACTACGGTCTGAAAGACCTGTCCTCATATAGCAACAATATTCTGTCGGCGACGCTGCTTTACGGATATAATTCCGGACGTCTGCTCGACCTGAAAGCGGGTCTGACTTACAGTTTCGACCATACGACATCGGCGTCGAAAACTAACCGGAACTACGTGATGCCGTATCTGTACGTCGGCTTGAATGTCCGCAACAAGGGAACATTCGTCCCTTACATAGAGTTGGACGGAGAGGTGATAAACAACAGTTACTATTCGCTTCTGAAACGCAACCCTTATGTCGAGATTCTCGGCTCCGACGGCGGGGGCATGCCCGATTTCATGCACTCGCTGCCCAATACGGCGAAATACAATGTCCGCTTCGGAGTGTCGGGACATACCCGAAACAGCAAGTTCGCCTACCGTTTCTATGCCAACATGTCGTTCTTGGAAAACTCAATATACTGGTACAACGTGAACCAGTTGTTCTTCAATGCCGAGGTCGCGCGGGAGAATGTCTGGTCGGTCAATGCCGAACTCGACTACAAGCCTGTTTCGCAACTCCTCCTTTCGATGCAGGTGCGCGGGCTGATATATACCAACTTTTCGACTGTGAACAGCGCGCATCCGCCGGTAGAGGCTAAATTGAGGTTGAGGTACACGCATAAGAAGTTCGCCATAGGGGCGAGTGCCGAGTTGCAGGGCGTTTCAAAATGGACTTGTATCAACAATCCGGTGTTCGTCGGTCGTTCCGACGATGAAAACGTCGCTCTCGAACGCGACACCGTTACCGTCCCTGCTTCGGTCGATGTCGGACTGACTTTCGACTGGTACGTTTCCGACAAATGTACGGTGTTCGTCGAGGGTAACAACCTCGCCAACATGAATATCTATCGCTGGGTATATTACCGCGAGTACGGTGCCAACTTCACTGCGGGCGTAAAAGTCCAGTTCTGACGATGGTGCGGAGTGCCTATACCGTAATATTCAAGTGGAATGCGGCGGTGTGGACGGTTACGTCGGCATCGATGCTGTTTTTTGCGGTGTCGGCGGGAGTCATGCTGTTTTATGCGTTTCGAGACCAAGATGCGGCGGCACTCGTAGGATTCTTCGTAATTTCGATAGTCGGTCTGGCGGCGATTTTCGTAAGCGAGGGCTATTCCCCGCAATGCCTTGAAATAGGCGACGAAAGCATAGTGGTTCTGCGCCGATATGCCGATGTCGTGATACGCCGCAGCGAGATTGTGAGCGTCGAACCTGTTTCCGCCCGCAAAATCCGCTCGGCAATCTGCATCGGCGGCAGTTGTGGTCTTTTCGGATTCTTCGGTCGCTATTACGCAAAGGGCATCGGCAGGTTCGATATGTATGCGACGCAGTTCGACAATCTTTTTCTGGTAACGACCGTTCGCCGCAGGTATGTCGTGGGCTGTGCCGAGCCGGAACGGCTGGCGCATTACCTCGATGCCCGCTCCTGATATATCATCTTCCTTATTTTATATATGTATATTACGTCCCAATCGCGAAAAAAGATTGGGAATAGTTGCTATTTGAGAAAATAATCGTTACCTTTGCGCACCCGCAAAGTGCGGAGTTGGATTACAATTAGTTTATTAACAAGTATTAAACGTAAAACAAAGTGGATTCATTAAGTTACAAAACCATCTCGGCAAATGCAGCGACGGTCGACAAGCAATGGGTCGTCATCGATGCAACTAACGAGGTGCTGGGTCGTTTGGCGTCGCAGGTAGCGAAAATCCTGTGCGGCAAAAACAAGCCGAGTTACACTCCACACGTTGATTGCGGCGACTATGTCATCGTCATCAACGCAGAGAAGGTGAAACTCACCGGAAAGAAAATGACCGACAAGGTCTATGTTCGTCACACCGGCTATCCGGGCGGTCAGCGTTATGCTACGCCGGCGGAGTATCTCACGAAGAAGCCGGAGTTCGTTATCGAGGAAGCGGTTCGCGGCATGCTGCCTAAAACCCGTCTCGGCAGCGCAATCATCAAAAATTTGAAGGTTTATGCCGGCGCGGAGCATCCGCACGTGGCTCAGAACCCGAAGTCAATTAAATTAAACGAGATTAAGTAAGCATTATGGAAGTTGTAAACACCGTTGGTCGCCGTAAGGCAGCAGTGGCTCGCGTATTCGTGAAGCCGGGCAAAGGCAACATTACAATCAACCAGAAGGAACTCGGAGTCTATTTCCCTTTGAACATTCTGCAATACGAGGTTAAGCAGCCGTTGCTCGTAACCGAGACCGCAGAATCCTTCGACGTGGTCATCAACCTCGTCGGCGGCGGTATCAAGGGTCAGGCGGAGGCTGCTCGCATGGGTATCGCACGTGCATTGTGCGAAATCAATGCCGAGTATCGTCCGGTTTTGAAGAAGAACGGATTCCTCACTCGTGATTCCCGCGAGGTTGAGCGTAAGAAGCCGGGTCAGCCGGGCGCACGTCGTAAGTTCCAGTTCAGTAAGCGTTAAACCTTACCGCAACCAACTATTCGGCAAAGCACGACAAGGGTTCTCAAATCGACCCGACTGCGACGAAACATTCGCATTACCCGTCCGATTGCCCTGTCGCGGAAAACTCTCGGGACCGACGAGGTCGCTACCGCGGGAGTTGAAGAAAAGAGGATTAAAATTAGATTAAAAAAACGTAAACAAAAATGTCACGTACAGATTTTAATACATTATTGGAAGCCGGTGTTCATTTCGGTCACTTGAAGCGCAAGTGGAACCCTAAAATGGCTCCGTACATCTTTATGGAGAAGAACGGCATCCATATCATCGACCTTTACAAGACGGCAGTGAAACTGGATGAGGCCGCAGCGGCTCTCAAACAAATCGCCAAGAGCGGTCGTCGCGTATTGTTCGTTGCAACCAAGAAACAAGCGAAGGAAATTGTTGCCGAAAAGGTGTCGGCAGTCGGAATGCCTTACGTTACCGAACGTTGGGCAGGCGGTATGCTGACAAACTTCCCAACCATACGAAAAGCCGTTAAGAAGATGGCTACCATCGACAAGATGACCACCGACGGCGTTTTCGATAACTTCTCTAAGCGTGAGAAGTTGCAGATTGCACGTCAGCGTGCAAAACTCGAAAAGAACCTCGGTTCCATCGCCGACCTTACCCGTCTGCCTGCCGCACTGTTCGTTATCGACGTACAGAAGGAGCAGAACGCTGTCAAGGAGGCAAAGCGATTGAGCATCCCCGTATTTGCAATGGTAGATACTTGTTGTGATCCAACCGACATTGATTACGTTATACCAGCAAATGACGATGCTACGAAATCGATTGCCGTTATCCTCGACACCGTTTGCGCCGCTATCGCAGAGGGTACCGAAGAGCGTAAACTCGAAAAGGAGAAGGAGGCTGTCGAAGCCGAGGCGAACACCGAGGCTGCTCCGGTAAAGAAAGACGCCAAACCGCGCATCAAGAAGAGCGTTAAGGCTTCTGTCGATGCAGAGGAGGCTGCCGTAGCAGAGGTTGTCGCTGCAACCGAAGAGGTTGAAGCAAAAACAGAAGAGTAATTAACCGAAAACAAGGAAAACAACTATGGCAATAGAGATTAAAGCCGCAGACGTGATGAAACTCCGCAAGATGACCGGTGCCGGCATGATGGATTGCAAGAAAGCGCTCATCGAAGCAGAGGGTGATTACGACCGCGCACAGGATATTATTCGCGAGAAGGGTAAACTCGTCGTTGCAAAACGTGCCGACCGTTCCGCAAGCGAAGGTGTTGTCGTTACCAAGATTGCAGGCGAGAGGGGTTATATCCTTTGCCTTGCATGCGAAACCGACTTCGTCGCTCAGAACTCGGAGTTCGCCGCATCGGCGAATGCCATTCTGGAAATCGCCGCTGCCGCCGACGCTGCGGATACCGCTGCACTTCTGGCAGTCAAGAACGCCGAGGGTCATACCGTCGAGGAGATGGTAACCGAGAAATCGGGTCAGACCGGCGAGAAGGTGGAACTCGCATACTACGCTCGCGTAGAGGCTCCGTTCATCAACGCTTACGTTCACTTCAACAAGAAACTCGGTACGATGCTCGGTTTCAGCAAGCCGGTATCGGAGGAGGTCGCTCACACAATCGCAATGCAGGCTACCGCAATGGCACCTATCTCGATTGATGTAGACGACTGCCCTGCCGACGTAGTCGCTCATGAAAAGACTATCGCATTGGAGCAGATGAAGCAGGACCCGAAGAATGCCAACAAGCCGGAGGCTATTCTCGAAAAGATTGCCGAGGGTAAGATGCGCAAGTTCTTCGAGGAGAACACTCTTCTCAACCAGACTCTGGTAGGTGAGAAGGAGACCATCCGCGAATATCTCGCCAAGGCAGACAAGGACGTTAAGATTGTTGCTTACAAGCGTTTCGCTTTGGAGGCATAGTCGGATACCGCCCGATAAAAAACGCTGTACGAAAGTACGGCGTTTTTTGTTTTCTTAAAGTCTTTAAAGCCCTTAATGACCTTTTAAAGTCGTTGGCGACTTGTTTTATCTCGGTGTTATACGTCGGATAATCGCGAGCGGGAAGCGGCGGACGGGACGGAGCCACAGCCATATTCGGGCGAAGAAGATATGTGCACGCGAGCAGTCGATGATTCCGTAAACCTTGTCGCGCGTCATCGATTCCGTGCCGTAGATATTTCCGTCGCCGAGCAGGGTAACCATGTCGCCGTCGAGTGCTATAATGCGGTGAATCACGAAATTGCGTCCCGTGTCGGCGAGAACGACATTGTATTTGCGGAAATCCTCCTCTCTAATCGGGCGCAGCGAAACCGTCGAGCCGCTGCGGAAAAACGGCAGCATACTTTGCCCCTTGACGGATACACGTACCGGCGACCCTTCGAGCAATAGGTCGCGGACGACGGAGAACATCTCCCGATTGTTCATTTCGTGAACTTTCATTGCCTGCCGAATATCGTGTTATACGAAAGTCTTGCGGCGTCGCCGTCCGGAAGACACTCCAAATGGTAGACGGGAACATTGGCAATCATCTGCGAAAGCGTGTTGCAGATGCAGTCCTGCAATTCGTCGTTGTAGGCGAATGCCGGAGGACACGACGGCAACAGCGCGCCTATGGCGTTCAATGTGCCGAGCCGCTTTATATGATTGTGCGGAGCCTGACTGAGCCTGACGAATCCGCGTATCGGGAAACTCATGTTGCGGTAACATGGTGTTTTGCCGCTCCACGGCGAGCCGAATGCGGTCGGGATGCCCTCCACGAGACGAATTATCGGGCTGTCGTCGTTCAGCAGTTTCGCACCCTCGATATTCTCGCGCCACAACCGCGTGTGGGTGCTTTTGCCGGTTCCCGATTCGCCGAGGAACAGTACCGCACCGCCGTCCTTTACGATTACGGACGAGTGGATGGCGATTGCACCGAGCGGGGCGATTGCTATGCCGAACATTATCCACATGCCGAACCGCAGCAGCGTTGCATCGACATCCGCGCCGTTGCCCATGTTGCATGAAACCGAGTTCGAGCCGTCGGGTTTGACGAATATCATCTTCTGTCCGGATTTCGTCATGGCGAACAGGTATCCGCCGTCGTACCGCCCGAAACTGCACGTTGCGTATTCGTCTTCGAATTCGAAATCGTATGTCGACCTGAATGTCGCGTAATCGTCCAACGACAGACTTTCGCCGAATCTTACGGTGAGGTCGGCGGCGACCGAAAGGTCGGTTTCGACCTCGAACGGGCGGAATCCCGCGAGTCCGCATTCGACGAGGTTGCAGTTCGGACCTTCGGTTCTGATGCGGTATTGTGCTACAATGTAATCCATTACTTTATCTCTATTATGCGGTCGCAACAGTCCAGCGAACTTTCGCGATGCGCTATTATTATTATCGTAAGTTGGTCGTCGTTGCGCGACAGCGTTTCTATCGATTCGTTGATGCCGCGCTCGGTGTCGCTGTCGAGCGACGATGTCGCCTCGTCGAAGAACAGTATGTCGGCGCGTTTGTACAGCGCGCGCGCAATGCCGATTCTCTGCCGCTGTCCGCCCGAGAGCAACGCTCCGCATTCGCCGATGCGGCTTTGCAGACCGTTCGGAAGCGAATCCACGAATTCGCGGAGGTTCGCCATGTCTACGGCTTTGTTCACGCGGTCGAGGTCTACCGATGCCTCGTCGCATCCGAGTGCGATGTTGGCGAGGATTGTGTTGTCGGTCAGGAATACGCTTTGCGATACATAGCCGATTGTGTTCTGCCATTTGCGGCGGTTGGATTCGGAAAGCAACTCGCCGTCGATACGTATTCCGCCACCCGTCGGACGGTAGAATCCGAGCAGCAGATTGAACAGTGTGGTCTTGCCTGCGCCCGAACGACCCTTGATGCCTATTTTCTCGCCCTTGCGTATCTCGAACGACAATCCGTGCAGCGTGTCCTTGTCGCTGTCGGCGAACCTGAACGACAGGTCGTCGATTTCGATGCTGTCGCGGAACTCGAACCGGTCGTCCGCGGTGTCCTCGACGGTCGAGGTCTTGTTTATGTCGGCGTCGCGTATTATATCTATGGTGTAGCGGTTGTAGCGCAATGCCGTCCATGCAGCCATTATGCTGCGTATCGACGGCAAAAGCCGCAGTGCCGCCACGGCGAAGATTCCGAACAGTATCTTCATGTCGCCGCTGCCCGAGCCGACACTCATCGTAACAAGCAGCGACATTCCCGCCGCAAGCCCTATCTCGGTGAATATCTGCGGCAGCGTGGACACAGTCGCATTCTTCGCTCCGACGTCGATTATCGTGTCTATCGAACGGTCGAACGAGGAGAGCATCTTCGGAAAGGCGTTGTTGATTTCGATGTCGGCGTATCCGCGGTATGTTTCGACAACGTTGCGGTATTTGGTGCGCTGCGCCTCGTTCTCGATGTCGCCGTAGCGGTTCACACGCTTTCTGACGAGCGCGAAATAGAGCCATACCGACGGTACGAATATTGCGACGGTCAGCAGTGCGGCTGTCGGATTGTAAATCAGTATGGCGGCGAAGAGCATCGCGAACAGCATCGCTTCGCTGAATATCGATGCGAGCGGTCGCAATACTCCGGCGACGAAGGTGTAGCATACGACATTCACGTTGCGCGACAGAACCGCCGAGTTGGAACTTTTGATGAACGACAGCCCGCGGTTGAAATAGTCTATGTAAAGATTCCGCGACAGATAGCGGTAGAGCGCGTAGATATAGTCGCGCTCGAACCGGTAAAGAGCCAGATTGACAAGGCATTTTAGGGTGATGAACAGCAGCATCGCCGCCGTTACCGATGCGACGAACGACGTGTCGCTGCCGAATCCGAAAGTGTCGTATATCTCCGACAGATAGCGGTTGGAGTGGATGTTTTCGCTGTCGAGAATCAGGTAGAGTACCGGCAGCAGGGCGGCAAGCCCGACGAAATTGAGCAACGCCCGCAACAGAATTGTGAACGTTACCAAATATCCGCGCGTCCGGAACTGTCGCGGTATTATGCCGAGTACCGATTGTTTCATTGCGCTAAATTACAAAAAAAAACGTAATCGCCGACCTAATGCCGTCTCTTATTGCGCGACTTCCACGATTTCGCCCGATTTGACGTACCATATATATCCGCGGACGTCGTCGTAACCCATGCCGCGAAGCATGTCGGCATATTCGGTGACCTGCTCGGCGTATGAAGATTTGGTTTCACCGAACTTGTAATCGACGACGACCGCCTGTCGTCCCCTTATCATTACGCGGTCGGGACGCAGTATGCCGCGAGCAGGAACGATTATGTTGTTTTCGCGCCGGACGAGCGTCCAGTCTCCGTCGAACCACTCTCCCGCCACGGTATTTGCGAGGGTTTGCTCGATGCGTGCCGTCAGTGCCGCCGCCTCGTTGTCCGACAGCACGCCGTCGATTACCATTTGGCGTATGGCTGCGGCGATGTCGTCGCGCGAAGCGGCATTTTCGAATACCCGATGCAGCGATATGCCCATGTTGCGCGGAGTGATGCGCACCTGCTCGCCCTCCTCGAAATATCGGGCGGACGGCAGCCGCAGACGCAGGTTCACCGGCGATGACGTGTATTTGTCCAGCCGCACATGCACCGATTCGTCCGGTTTTTTGTCGAATGGCTCCGGCGGCGTGTTTTCGCCGAACTCGCAGACGCGTGTGCCGTCTTCATGTTCGACGAAACTGTCGGCAGGCAGCGCGTCGCAGATGAATCTGCCGGCGGTTTTCAGTTTCGCCGCCCGTTCGGGGATGAACACGTGCAACTGCTCGGCTGCGCGGGTAAGTGCCACGTAGAGCAGGTTTATCGCATCGACGTGCGAATATACGGTCTCGGCGTAGAACCCCTCGGCGAATGCCGAATCGGCGACCGCCTTGTTGAACGAAACGGGGAATGTCCCGAGTCCGTCGATTCCGCTGCTTGCGGAAGGTTCTGCCCAAATCGTGTTCTTTTTCCAGCCGGAATTAGCCGACGGGTTCAAATCCCATTTGCAGTAGGGTATGACTACGACCTTGTTTTCAAGTCCTTTCGCCTTGTGTACGGTCATTATCTCTATCGCCGATTCGCTGCGTTCGACGTTTACCGACTTGCCGTCGCCGCTCTCGTCCCACCATTTCAGGAACAGGGCTATGTCGGCGACGCGGCTGGCGCAGAACTTTACGACCGTTTCGTGCAATGCCTGAACGTATGCCGTCTGCCCCTCTTTTTCGGGCGAATATTTCATTACGATGTTCTCGAAAGCCTCCTCTGGCGACATGACGCGCAGCGAATCGAGAAAGGCATTCTCCTCGTCGGTCAGTTGTGCCGTGAAATCGCAGTTTTTGCGATAGCGGTCGTATATTGCGAGGCTCAACTTGTCGCGCCGGTTCACGGCGAGCCGCAGTATGGCGATGATGAACGCTACCGCCGGCGAATTGCCGAGTTTCAGAGCCTCCTGCGTCATGACGTCGAACCGGTAGCGCGGGTCGCCTTCGTCCTTGACGGAGAGTAACTGCCGCGCGATTTCGTAGCCGTCGTTTTTGCTTCGGACGAGTACGGTTATGTCGCACGGTCGGTAGCCTTTGTCGATTATGCTTTTTACCCGCCCGACAATGTCTGGTTCGTCGCTGCATACGGTGATATTCACGTAGCCGCCGTTGGTGCATTTGCGCTGCGGCTTCTGACGGTGTCCCGCATACGCCCGCAGGAGCGTGTCGTGCAGATGCGCATACGTTTCGCCGGAGATTTTCGATTGCGACCGCGCGTTTTCGAGCATCGTGTTGAGTTCGGCATTGTCGAGTGCCACGGCGCGGTCGAAAATCATGTTGTTGAATTCTACGATTGTCGGCAGACTGCGGTAATTGCTGCCGAGCGTTTCGATTTCGGTGTCGCCGCGTCCGAGTTCGTCGGGTGCTATCGAGCCGAGAATGTTCCAGTCGCTGCCGCGCCAGCGGTAAATCGACTGCTTGATGTCGCCCACGAGCAGAACCGAAATGTCCTCGCACTGCGACATGGCGTTCCGCAGTAGCGGCAGGAAATTGCGCCACTCTCCGAGCGACGTGTCCTGGAACTCGTCTATCATGTAGCGGTCGAAGCGGTTGCCGACCTTCTCGTAGATGAACGGCGTGTCGTTTTCGGTGATGAACTGCGAAATGATGTGTTTCGTTTCGGAGAGAAGCATCGTGTTCTCCTCGCGGCAGATTTCGAGCGACTTGCGGTACAGGTCGTTGAGCAGCGCGAAACTGCGGTAGTTCTGCAAAAGTATCGTTCTGCTGTTGGCGAGTTCCGCCACGGCGGGTATGTCGGCGCAAACCTTGTCGAACAGCGGCTGGATGGCTTGTGCGACAGCCAGCATGTCGGGCGTCGCCTTGCGCGTTTTGGCGAACCATGTGTCGGGAGTGCCGCCTGCGAGTGCCGCAACGGTCTTCGTCGGGAGGTCGAGCGAACCTGCCGCGACTTTCGACAGATAACCGATTGTGCCGCGCTTGAAATCGGATTCCGACAGCCCCGCCTCGGCGACCGTGTCGATTGCCTTTTGCGCCGTCGCACGCAGTTCGTCCGCCGCCTTGTCAGCCTTCGCCGCAAATCCGAAAACGATGCGTTTCAACTCCTTTTTGTCGGTCGCATGCGCTATTGCCTCCTTGGTGTACTCCTTGAACAACTCGTTGTGCAGGAGCAGTATGCCGTCGCGGATATTCCACTTTTCGCCCGCTTCGATACGGTCTTTCGCCATCTCCATCACCCAGTCGTAGAGTTCGCGGTCGGACGATATGTCGCCGATTACGGCATCCGCGCTTTTCGACAGTATCGGTGCGGTGTCGAGTTCGAGCGAGTAGTTGAGTTCGATGCCCAACTCCTTGATGAATGCCCGCAGTATGCGCTGGAAAAAAGTGTCGTTGGTGAGTATCGTGAATCTCGAATAGTCGTGCAGTATGGCTGTCCGCACCCTTTTGGCGCGCCGCCGCAACTCCTGCTCGCTCTTGCCCGTATCGCGCATGAGCATAGCCAGATAATCGCTTTTCTCTCCCGCGGCGAGCGTATGTATCTGCCGCAGTATTCGCGATTTCATCTCCTCGGTCGCCTTGTTGGTGAACGTTACCGCGATTATGCGCCGATATGCGGTCGCATCGAAATCCCCGCGTTCGTTTTCGCTGCCGAGGACATCCGAAACGTACTTGTAGGCAAGTTGATATGTCTTGCCCGAGCCTGCGCTTGCATTGAGTATCTTCGCTCTCATCCGATTGACCGTGTCGATGCGTAAAGATACCCATTTTAATTTAATTCGTGCCGCTTGCACGCAAAAATTTAGCGGCAGGACTGCAACGCTTCGTAATATGCGTAGTTGGAGATGAACTCGCGCAACTCCCCGCGGGTCGTCAGACGGCAATATTTGTACTCCGCCGGCAGAGGCTTCCAAAGCGTGAAGGTACGGAGGTTGGTGCTGCATGATTCGATGCGCAAAGCATCTTCGTCCGATTCGGAAATCAATGCCCATAGCGAACTGTCGTTCGGGCAGTCGGGGTTGTCGGTGTGGAGCATGTAGACTTCGCCTTTTCTGAATTTGAACCCTTCGATTGTGTTATGCTTTTTCATAAGTCGGTTTGTTTCTTGTTCTTGTAAAAAGCGCGATTCGCAACGTTCGTCTTCCGGAATCCGCATCTCCCGATTTCATCCCGTCGGGAATCGCGCATAATCTCCCCGTAACTGCCTGTCGGTTAATTGTATCGTATTGATATTCAACCGACAGACAGAGCAACGGTATGCTGTAAGTCAGGCTTTACAGCGTAAATTCTCCGTAATAGGTGGTTTCGTTTTCGGTCTGTATCGTCAGCAGATAATTGCCTTTCGATGCCGAAATCTCCATTTCGAAGTGTCCGTCTGCCGAATCGCAGCAGTCGAAGTGCATTTCGCCGGTCGATTGGTTAGCCACGGTGATGTTGAGAGTGCCTATCTCTTCGATGAAGTCGAGGACTACCCGCCCGTTGTCGTACATGCCCGTAATAGGAATAAATGCCGGAGTACGCGGACGGGTGATTTGACTGTCATTACCACTACCATGTCTGATGTTTATTGGTTCTGTTTTTATATCGTCTTTTGACGTGGATGCCGAGATAGTTGCTGCCGAGAATACGAGCATAAGCGAACAGATGGATGCAATAAGTTTTTTCATAATTTTTTGGGTTTTTGGTTAATAAAAAATGTTATTGCAAAGTTATGCCCCGAATCGGTAATGTCAATAGATGCGGGCTTTTTTAATCTGACATCGCGATTTGTAAACCGCTGATACATACAATAATATATTGTAACATCGCGGCAAAATCTGACACGGTATTTTGTGCTATCGATAAACGATAATGAATCGGGCAAATATCTATTGTAAATTAGTAATTTGTTGTTAAACCGCCGTGTCGCTGAACGCACCTCTGCTCGGGGTGTTCGACGCCGCTATCTTGGCTTTCAGTCTGGATTTGCGCTTGTATACATTTTCGATGCTGTCGCCCGTGAATATGCAGATGATTCGGTTGGAGAATCCAGCGAACAGATAACATGCCAGTTTGAAATCTTTCTCTTTCAGTTCGGGCATGTCTTTTCTCAACCGAGCCATTTTGTTGTCCCTGCACTTGTTTACTATATCTTCCAGTTCGTCGAGCGTCGTCTTGTTGTTGCTCAAATCGTCTATTACGCTTTTGACCTTGCAGTATATGTGTTCCTGCTGTTTTCTCGTGTTCGGCTGTTCGTAATACATATTGCCGAGTTCGTCGATAAGTTGCAGTCTGTCTTTCAGCAGACGTTCGAGCAGAGGTGCCATGTCGCCGTGCTGCCTGATTGTGCTTTGCAGTTCATTGACCGTAGCCATGTATCTGTTGATTTCCTCGTTCTTCAATCTTATTCTGTACCGCATGTACTTGACTATCGCCAGCGATATTGCGATTCCGAATGCGGCAATGGTGGATGCTACGATTTTGCTGATTGTATATCGCTGATGATTCCGTTCGGATTTCTGTCGGAAATAATCTTTCTGCGCCGATATTATCGGTTGACGAAGATACTCTTGCAACAGTTCCAACTGCAATTCTATCGATTTATTATAATCTATGTATGCCTGTTTATAGTTTTTGAATTGTATATTGACACGTGCGGAATGATAATACATTACGGATGAGTCTATCTTATTTTGAGTTATTTCCCATCCATGGTTTATATATTTTTGAGCAATGTCTTTTTGAAAATTTATTGCGTAAATATGTGCTGCCGTTCCAATTATGTCTGTATTGGAGAATGATTTTGGAAATTTACTAATGAGAATATTAAGTATTTGTTTAGATTTATTATTATTTGATAAATCATATTGCATCATAAGTTCTCTTAAACATATAGTTCAATTAGTATTGAATCATTATCTATTTTAGCATTTGATAAAGATAAATTTACTAATTCTATACCCTTATTTGGATTTTTATTATTTAATAAAACTTTTCCCATTTCCAGTAACGCATAATTGCGATGTTGGATAAGACCCGCTTTCTCGTAGTGGTCGCGCGATTTGGAATATGCCTCGAAACTTTTGGTGTAGTCGCAGTAGTGCTTGTAAATATCACCCATCTGCGTATATATCAAACCGGCGATATAATTATCGCCGGTTGCTTCGATGTCCTGCTCGGCATCGAGGAATGCAAGCATCGCTTTTATGTATTCGCCGCTGTTGCGCAGAACGCGACCGTGATAGAATTTCGCGGTAATCCGTTCGCGGGCAGGACCGTATCTGTCGTAATAGTTCACCGCAATGCGTGTCAGAGAATCGTTCACCACGTCAATATAGTTCTTGTCCAACGCCTGCGAATATATCAGCGCATGACGCGCACGGTCTTTCGGCGTCCGCAGTTGCCGGCGGTCTACCGACATTATCGTCGTAAGTGCCGAGTCGGGATAGGTTTGCATTTGGGATTCGGCGAGAGCCATCCGATTGTGAACCCTGCCGAAGTCGGTACAACCGAAGAAAAACACTGAACCGATAATAGTTATAAACATTCTATTCATCGCCGTTTCGGTCGTTTTTGTTTGAAAGATAGGAAAAATATTTCTAACGGAGAGTGATTATCTGCGGAAAAAGTCGTACCTTGGTCTTTCGAAAATTATAACACTACGGGTATGAACAGGTTGATTTCGGTTTTGGCATTGCTTTCGTTCGCAATGCCGGTTTTCGCTCAATCCGCATCGTCAGAGCCTGCCGCTCCGCAGAAACCGGAGCGCGTAACCTCGATTCCGAAAACGGATTTGTTGTCGCCATTCTCCAAATTGGACATCGACGGTCCCATGAACGTGCATCTGAAACGAATCGGCGACGGGGAGGATACGAAAATCGTCTACGATACCAAAGGATACATATCCTCCAAATTCAAGGCTTCCGTCAATAAGGAGGGCGTTTTGAGGGTCGAAGAGAGATTAGACCAGAAACGCGACGACGTTACGGACGTTACGATATACTACAACTCGCTGTCCGAAATAAAGGTCGCCCGTGCGACGGCGACTTTCGACGATGCGCTCGAATGCCGCATCCTCGACATGTCGGTTACGGGCGGAGCGATAGTTACGATAGACGTGCAGGCACTCGACACATTCATCGAGTGTACGGGCAAGAGTTCGCTCGTCATAGGCGGTTCGTCGCGATACTTCAAACTCAATGTTTCGACCGCCAAGGTCGAGGCGTGGAAACTCGATACCGTATCGTCCATCGTCGATGCGTCGCATGGCGCGGATGTCCGCGTCAGGGCGTCCGAGCGTTTGGAGGCGGTAACCTCGACATCGGCGAAGGTGTTCTATCGCGGCAATCCCGAAATCGTGCGCGGCAAAACGTCGCTCTTCGGCGGCGAAATAATATTGGTGGACTAATCGCCGGCGGAAATCGATGCGCACTTTTCTGTCAGAGGTCGCCGGCAGGCTCTATGCCAAATACGGTAACGACGTTTCGTCGCTGTCGATAATGTTCTCGTCGCGGCGTGCGCGGCTTTTCTTCGCCGATGCGCTCGCGTCGATTGCCGACCGCCCGATTTGGGAACCCGAATATCTGTCGGTGGACGACGTGATGACGGAGTTGGCGGAACTGCGCCCTGCCGATAAAATCCGGTTGATAGCCGAACTTTACGGCGTATATTCCAAGTATCACGACGAGAGTTTCGACAAATTCTATTTCTGGGGCGAAATGTTGCTCGCCGATTTCGACATGATAGACAAATACATGGTCGATGCGTCGCAACTTTTCCGCAACATATCCGATATAAAGGAGTTGGAAGCCGATGTCGGCTATCTCAACGAAAAACAACTGCGCATAATAGCCGATTTCTGGCGGACGATAGGCGAGGAGACGTCGCTTTCGGAGCAGAAACGGCGGTTTCTGGCAATCTGGCGGACGCTCGGCACAATTTACGACGAGTATCGCGAACGCCTGCGCTCGCTCGGCATCGCCTATACCGGCATGATGTACCGCGAGGCGGTCGGGCGAATCGACAGCGGCAATGCGAATCCGCTGCCGCCGCGCCGTTATGTCGTGGCGGGATTCAACGCGCTTTCGACCTGCGAAAGACGGCTGTTCGCCTATCTCGCGAACAGTTACGATGTCGATTTCTTCTGGGATTACGACGACTATTATGTCGCCGACACTACGCAGGAGGCTGGACTGTTCGTGCGGAAGAGTATCGGCGAACTGCCGCCCGAACGCGGCGTGAGCCATGATAACTTCCGTAACATCCGCTCTTTGCATACAGTCGCCGCAGGGTCGAACGTCATACAGTGCAAATATGCGGTTTCGGTGCTTCGCGACCTTGCCCGCGACGGGAAACCGGACAAGGAAACAGCCGTGGTGCTGACGGACGAGAATCTGTTGATGCCGCTGCTCTACGCTCTGCCCGAAAACCTCGGCGCGGTGAACGTAACCATGGGTTATCCGCTACGCAACACTCTGGCTTACTCGTTTTTGGAGCGGCTGCTCGAATTGCAGCACCATGCCCGTTCGGGAGCGTCGGGCGACACGTTCTACTATGTCGATGCCGACGGAATACTGACGCACCCGTATATCGCCGATTCCGACCGAAAGACGATTGCCGCGATTCGCGATGAAATTGTCAAGAACCGCCTTATCTCCGTGCCGTCGGAGGTCGTCGCACGCACGCCGCTGCTGTCGAGGATATTTCGGGTGGCGGGCGGCTGGCGCGATTTGATGTCGTACCTGCGCGATGCGGTTGCCGCGGCGGCTGAAACGCCATACAGCGGCGACGAGGTGCGGTTCCGCGTGGAGTATCTGTCCGTGCTGTCGGAGAGCATCGGCAAACTTTACAATATGTTGCAGTCGTGCGGAATGGATGTTTCGGACGATGTCTGCCGTTCGCTCGTGCGGCGGCATTTGCAGAACGAACGCATCCCGTTCGAGGGCGAACCGCTCGAAGGATTGCAGGTGATGGGAATCCTCGAAACACGAAATCTCGATTTCCGCAACGTCGTGATTCTGTCGATGACCGACGACAATTTCCCCGGCAGCCGTACCGCCGATTCGTCGTTCATCCCTTACGGACTGCGTCTCGCATACGGATTGCCGACGCCGGAGCATCACGAGGGAGTGTATGCCTACTATTTTTACCGGCTTATCCAGCGCGCCGAGAATGTCTACATGTTCTATTGTTCGCATGCCGACGAGAAAAGCACCGGCGAACCGAGCCGGTATATCAGGCAGTTGGAATACGAAACCGATTTCAAAATATTGAAAACCGATGTCGGTGCGGATGTCAATCTCGCCGACAGCAAGCCGATAGAGATTCCGAAAACAGCCGCTGTGATGGATGTCCTCGACGGATTCACCGACGGTCGGTCGTTTTTGTCGCCGACGGCATTTTCGCGATACGTGCAGTGTCCGCTGAAATTCTATTTCTCGTCGGTCGCCAAAATCCGTACCGACGACGAACTGACAGAGGAGGTGGACAATCAGACGTTCGGCAACATTTTTCATAAGGCGGCGGAACTGTTTTACGGCGAGGTTCTAGACGAGCAGCATCCCGCATCGCATCTGCAACGTCTTATCGAATCCGGCGGGGTGGAACGTGCGGTTAATTCGGCAATCAGCGAGGTTTATTTCGGACGCGAGGACGGCGTGTTGCCCGAATTGAGCGGCGATTTGCTGATTATAAGTGATATAGTTACACGTTATCTGCGCGATAACGTGGCTCGTTACGATGCCGCGAACGATTCGTTCGCCGTTATCTCGACCGAACGCACCGTCGAATACGATTTCCCGTTTTCGGTCGGCAGCAGAGAACGGAAAATGCGGTTCAAGGGCTATGCCGACCGCGTGGACAGCCTCGATGACGGCAAGATACGTGTCGTCGATTACAAGACCGGTACGGCGCATTTGGAGTTTGCCGGATTGATGCAACTTTTCTGCGGCGAGGCGAAACAGCGGCTGTCGAATTTCATAAATACTCTGCTGTATGCCATGATGTTGCGATACGAGTACGGGCGCGATGCCGTGCCTGCACTGTATTATGTCCGCAAAATGGCTGACAACGGGTATTCGCCGTTGATTATCGATAAGTCGCGCAATCTTTCGGGCGTCCCTTATTCCGAATATGCAGCCGAGTTCGAGGAGTATGTCGGCGCGACGCTTCGCGAGATGTTCGACCCGACCGTCCCGTTCCGCCAGAGCGAGGACGCCGATGCCTGCAACAGTTGCGATTTCGCCGCTGTCTGCGCACGCAACAAACGATAGCATGGGAATTGACATTCAGCGCATCTGAAAATATTCTGAATTGTAAATATTTGATTGCTATCACCATGCGTAAAAATATGCCGAATAATTAGGAATTACCGAAATAACATATTATTTTTAACAACGATATATTAAACATTGGCAAGAGTTGTAGTAAGGTTCTGTGTCCTTGCCGATGCTTTGAAATATAACGGAACTGCCTTAAAACCTTATAATTATGAAGCGAATAGTTATTTTAGGATTTTTGTCTCTGGTTGCAAGTTTTGCAATCGCACAGAATCAGTCCGGCGATGTCGGTGCGCAGGTCGCGGAGTTGCAGACCAAAATCGATGCTCTGAATGCCGAAATCGACAGCAAGGAGTTGTTGATGAATAAGATGATATGGGAATATATCATCGAAACGAGCGAGAGAACATCGAAGCCTATAAAATATGGCGACTGCGATGAGATAAACGAAAAGATGCTTTGCGATAATGTCGAGTCGCTCGGTGCGTTGCGAGACGATATGAATGCCAAGTACGACAAGGTTAAGAAAATCAGAGCGGCTCAACGCGGATATGCCAAACTTAATGACCGTTGGCTGGCATCGCGGGCTTATCCTAAAAACAATCCGGAGAGATTGAAAGTGGAGGGCGAATTCAAAATCTTCTTTGACAAATTGCGGAAAGATAATAAATCCGGATATAAAGAGGCGTACGACGAGTGGAAAGCCGCAGAAGCCGCTTTGTCTGTTGCCGTCTGTAAATATGCTTTGGAACAGGCGGTTGCGGCTAATCGTATATTGCCTTTGGATGGTATAAAAAGATGGTCGTTGTATGCAATTAAAAATAACTATGCGCCGATAAGAAATTTGTCGGATGAGATAACGACATTGAAATCGTTGAAAAACGAATGCTACAAATATCAGCAGAAAATACGTTTCGCCATTGACGACAAAAAAATTGTCGATGACGTGGTAATCGTTGAAGAATCCGTAGAGTAAGGTTATACCTATATATATTATATAGAGATTGCCGCGACCTTATGGGTTTCGCGGCAATATTTTGTCCTGCGGTCGGCTAAAACGGCAGACTGACTTTGACGAACGACGCTCCGCTCGCTTCTGCCGCCCGCAGTCCGATTTCCGAATCCTCGAATATCAGAGTTTCCGACGGTTCGACGCCGACCATGCGCATTGCTTTCAGAAAACAGTCGGGTGCGGGCTTCGACCTTTCGACATCGTCCGACGAAAGTATCCCGTCGAACCCGTCCCCGATTCCGAGATATGCCATGGCGTTGCGGAGGTTGGATATGTGCCCCGTAGACACTATCCAAGCCTGCCCGCCCTGACGGCGGAAATCCTGAACGAAGTTCCACAACGGTTCGTTGAGCGAAACGAGGTCGAAATGGGTGGGGTATATCTCCACCTTGCGTCGGCGTATGCGGGCGATTCTTTCATGGTCGGTGATTCCGAGGTCGCGCAGGAATTCTGGACACCGCAGCCCGAAATATTTGCGCCGATATACCTCCTCGGTAAGTTCTATGCCCTCCTCGCGCAGGGCTTCGATGTATGAAACGGTGTTGGCTCGCGCCGTGTTTGCGAGCGTGCCGTCGAAATCGAGCAGTAGCAGTTTTATTCGCATGTTGTCAGTCGAACGATTGCATTCCCGAACGTGAGATTCTTATGATTCGCTGGTACTCGTCGGGAGTCAGTTCCATGAAAAAGTAGTGTATCGGGTCTACGCGCATGTCGTTGTAGCGCACCTCGTAGTGCAGATGCGGCGAAAGCGACAGTCCGGAGTTGCCCGACAGAGCGATTATGTCGCCGCGGTTCACGCGCGTGCCTTTCTTGACTTTGGCGCTTTGCAGATGGCTGTACGATGTCGTGTAGCCGTTGCGATGGTCGATGACTACCGTCAGTCCCGATGTCGAATTCTTGCCCGACACCTCCTTGACCACTCCGTCGGCGGTCGCGAAGATGCGCGAACCCTCCGGTATGGTGTAATCGACGCCCTGATGCGACTGCAAGGTGCGGTAGAACGGATGCATCAGCGTGCCGTAAGCCGCTGTCAACAGTGTAAGTTGATGATTGGTTACGGGTTGTATCGACGGGATATTGTTGCGCCTGTCGCCGAGCGAGGCGAGTTTGTCCTGCAACTCTTCGTACGATTTTTCGAGTTCCGCAAGCCTGCTTTCGAGGTTGCACGTCGCGTCGCCCATTTCGCGCATCATTTTGCGGTTGGACTTTTCGAGAAGACGCTCGTGCAGTTCGAGCCTTTGCTGCTCGTACTCCGAGTTGAAGTCGTATGGTTCGGACTCGAACAGTATGCGGAAGATGTTGCGGTCGCGCTCGATGACATTGTCGAGAACCATGCTCAACGTGTCGTAACGGGCTTCGAGTTCGTCGTACTCCTGCCGCAACTTGTCCGTCGAGTGGCGCAGAGCGTATTCGGCAGGCGTGTCGAACAGCATCGAGAAGACGATATAGTACAGTATGGCGACGCCAAGCCACGTCAGAAGTTTCGTGAGCAGACGCGAAATGTTGTGTCCTATCGAGCCGTTGCCGGACGTCTTTATGTTATTGCGCTCCTTTGCCATTCGTCTATTCGATTTCGAGGTCGGCGTTGTACCTTATGTTCTCCATGAGCGTGCGATATTCCTCGCTCGACATGTTGCGGTTGAAATAGTTTACCGGATTCACGTTGCGACCCAGATATATTACCTCGTAGTGCAGGTGCGGTCCCGTCGAACCGCCCGTCGAACCCACTTCGCCAATCAGTTGCCCGCGCGTTACCATATCGCCCGGTTTGACGTAAATCTTGCTCAAATGGGCGTATCGGGTCTTGTATCCGAATTCGTGGTTCAGCAGAATCTGCTTTCCATATCCGCGGCGGCGCATTCCGATGTCCGTCTTCTCGACTATCGCATCGCCCGTCGCATAGACCGGTGTGCCGAGATTGCACGACATGTCCACTCCCTTGTGCATCTTGCGGATTTTCAGAATAGGGTGTATCTGCCTTATTCCGAATGCATAGAATGCTTGCAGCGCGGTACGGTCGATAGGCCATACGGCAGGTATGGCGAGCGACATCCGCTCCTTGTTCTTGGCGAGAATCTGCAATTCGTCGAGCGACAGCGATTCGGCATAGGTCTCCCGCGCCAGCGCATCGAGTTTCATCCATGTCGATGTCATCAGCGCGGAGTACTCGTCGTTCTGCAAGTCGGCGTATTTGGAATCGGGGTAAGGCTCGTAGATTCCGTTTACAGCCATCGTATCTGCCGAGAACAGAGCGCGGTAGACATATCGGTCGCGATGCTTTATCTCGTCGAGTTTGCTTTGCAGGGTGCGTATGCGGTCCTGCATTATGTTGTACTTGATTTTCAGTTCGCGGTTTTCGCTGCCGATAACCGACATCTTCGGCGTGAACGCGAAATACGAGAATGCCGCGTTGAGCAGCGATACGGCTATGAATCCGAGCAGCAGTTTGCGCAGCAGGCTGTAACGGACGGTGCGTCTGCCTCGACCCGAATCCGATGCGATTCCGCTGTTGTTCCGCTTTTTATTCACAGTCGTAAAACTTTATTATATATATAGGTGCAAATTTAGTGTAAATTTTATACTTTTGCAACCGGTATAATAACGCACGGAATAACAATAAACGTATATATGGAATCTAATAAAATCAGACAAGCGTTTCTCGATTTCTTCGCGAGCAAGGGGCATACTATCGTTCCGTCCGCTCCGATGGTTGTCAAGAACGACCCGACGCTGATGTTCACCAACGCCGGAATGAACCAGTTCAAGGACATTTTCCTCGGCAATGCGCCGCGCAAATATCCGAGAGCGGCGGATACCCAGAAATGCCTTCGCGTATCGGGCAAGCACAACGACCTCGAAGAGGTGGGACACGATACCTATCACCATACGATGTTCGAGATGCTCGGCAATTGGTCGTATGGAGATTACTTCAAGAAAGAGGCTATCGCGTGGGCATGGGAACTGCTTACCGATGTGTACAAACTGCCGAAAGAGCGTATGTACGCGACAGTGTTCGAGGGCGCGGAGGAGGACGGAGTGCCGTTCGACGAAGAGGCTTACGGATACTGGAAACAGTACCTGCCGGAAGACCATATCATCCGCGGCAACAAGCATGACAACTTTTGGGAGATGGGCGAAACCGGTCCTTGCGGTCCGTGCAGCGAAATCCATTTCGATTTGCGCGACGAGGCGGAAATCGCCGTCAAGTCGGGTCGCGAGATGGTAAATGCCGGTCATCCGCAGGTTATCGAGATTTGGAACCTCGTGTTCATGCAGTTCAACCGCAAGGCTAACGGTTCTCTCGAACCGCTTCCTGCGAAGCATGTCGATACGGGTATGGGATTCGAGCGTCTGTGCATGATAATGCAGGGCAAGAAATCCAACTACGATACGGACGTATTCCAGCCGACGATAAAGGTTATCTCCGAGATGTCGGGCAAGCGTTACGGCGAGGATGAGAACGTGGACGTTGCGATGCGCGTCATCGCCGACCACCTCCGCGCCATATCGTTCTCGATTGCCGACGGTCAGTTGCCGTCCAATGTAAAGGCAGGATACGTCATCCGCCGGATATTACGCCGTGCGGTGCGTTACGGATACACCTATCTCGGCTTCAACGAGCCGTTCATCTGCCGTCTGGTCGCTACGCTCGTGGCGCAGATGGGCGGACAGTTCCCCGAACTCAAAGCGCAGCAGACGCTTATCGAAAAGGTTATCGAGGAGGAGGAGGCTTCGTTCCTGCGCACGCTGGCTACGGGAATCGGCATGCTCGAAAGCGTTATCGCAAAGGTCGGCGACGGCAAGATTTCGGGCAAGGACGCTTTCCTGCTTTACGATACCTACGGATTCCCTATCGACCTTACCGAACTTATCGCCCGCGAACACGGCGTGGATGTCGATTTGGCGGAGTTCGAGAAGGAGTTGCAGGCGCAGAAGGAGCGTTCGCGCAACGCTGCCGCACAGGATGTGGACGATTGGAAAGAGATATTCCCAGTCAAACAGAGCGAGTTCGTCGGTTACGACATGCTCGAATGCGATGTCCGCATCGCGCGTGTCCGCCGTGTGCAGACCAAGAACAAGACTACATACCAGTTGGTATTCGACCGGACGCCGTTCTACGGCAACTCCGGCGGTCAGGTCGGAGATACCGGCTACATCGAGAGTGCGAACGAGAGGGTGGAGATTGTCTCTACCGAGAAGGAGAACGGATTGATAATCCATATCGCACAGTCGCTGCCGGAGAATCTCGATGCCGTATTTCATGCTGTGGTGAACTCCGCGAAGCGTCAGGTTACGACCAATAATCACTCTGCTACCCACCTGCTTCATGCCGCTTTGCGCAAGGTACTCGGTACGCATGTCGAGCAGAAAGGCTCGATGGTGTCGCCCGATGGGTTGCGATTCGATTTCTCGCATTTCCAGAAGGTTTCTCCGGAGGAGTTGCGCGAGGTGGAGCGAATCGTAAACCGTACTATCCGCGCCAATTATCCGCTCGTAGAGAATCGTGAGGCGACGCAGGAGGAGGCGAAAGCCGCGGGCGCGATGATGCTGTTCGGCGAAAAGTACGGCGACAAGGTGCGTATGGTGCGTTTCGGCGAATCGGTCGAGTTGTGCGGCGGTACGCATACGTCGGCAACCGGAAATATCGGCTATTTCAAGATTGTCAGCGAATCCGCCATCTCTGCCGGTGTGCGCCGCATCGAAGCGGTTACGGGCGAACGTGCGGAGAATCTGGTATACGTTGCCGAGGATACGATGAAGAGCGTCGGCGAGATTGTCAATAATCCTCAAATCGTGCAGGCCATCAAGAAACTCGTCGAGAGCAACGACTCTCTGCACAAGGAGATAGAGACTGTACACAAGGAGCAGTTGGACAATATGGTCGAAACGATTCTTTCCAATACGCAGGAGACCGACGGCGTGCTGAAAATCGCAAGACAGTTGCCGAAAACGGGCGAATTCGTTAAGAATCTGGCTTATAATTTGCGCTCTCGCAGCAAGAACCTCGTATTCATCGCCGGCTCGAATGTGGACGGCAAGGTTACGCTTCTCGTTGCGCTCGGCGACGACATCGTGGCGAAAGGCATCGATGCCGGTGCGGTGATTCGCGAGGCTGCGAAGGCTATCGACGGCGGCGGCGGCGGTCAGAAATTCCTTGCCACTGCTGGCGGAAAACGTCCGGAAGGGTTGCAGCAGGCGATAGATTGCGCGGAAAAACTGATTATGGACAAGTTAAAATAATGACATACTATGGCAAATAAAGTATTGTTGATGATTCTCGACGGTTGGGGAATCGGAAACCACACCAAATCGGATGCGATTTTCTCTACGCATCCGGAATACATTACCAAACTGACCGAAACGTACCCTCACGCTCAGTTGCGTACCGACGGCGAGAATGTCGGACTGCCTGACGGACAGATGGGTAACTCCGAGGTGGGACACCTCAATATCGGTGCGGGTCGCGTGGTATATCAGGACCTCGTGAAGATAAACCGTGCCTGCAAGGACGGTTCGATTCTCGCAAATCCGGAGATAGTCGCAGCGTTCGAGTATGCGAAGTCGAAAGGCGCGAACGTCCACTTCATGGGACTGGTGTCGGACGGCGGCGTTCACTCGTCGATAGAGCATCTGTTCAAGTTGTGCGACATTTCGAAGCACTACGGAATCGAAAATACGTTTGTCCACTGCTTTATGGACGGTCGCGATACCGACCCGAAGAGCGGCAAGGGCTTTATCGAGGAGTTGGAGAAGCACATGGCTGCATCGACAGGTCGTATCGCCTCCATCATCGGTCGTTACTATGCTATGGACCGCGACAAGCGTTGGGAGCGTGTGAAAGTCGCTTACGACTGCCTCGTGAACGGCGTCGGCGAGAAAGCCGAGGATATGGTCGCTGCGATGCAGAAGTCTTACGACGAGGGCGTTACCGACGAGTTCGTGAAACCTATCGTCCATGTGGACGGCAACGGCGAGGCTATCGGCACAATCAAGCCGAATGACATGGTGATTTTCTTCAATTACCGCAACGACCGCGCCCGCGAACTTACCGTCGTGCTTACCCAGCAGGATATGCCGGAGCAGGACATGCATACGATGCCGCTCTACTATTGCTGCATGACTCCTTATGATGCGTCGTTCAAGGGTCTGCACATTCTGTTCGACAAGGAGAATGTCAAGAATACGATAGGCGAGTGGGTTTCGTCGCTCGGACTTGCGCAGTTGCGTATTGCCGAGACCGAAAAATATGCGCACGTTACGTTCTTCCTGAACGGCGGTCGCGAGGACAAGTTCGGCAACGAGGAGCGTATTCTGGTCGCTTCGCCGAAAGTCGCCACTTACGACCTCCAACCGGAGATGAGCGCTTATGAAGTCGCCGACAAATTAGTTGCGGCACTCGATATGCAGAAATACGATTTCATCTGCCTGAATTTCGCCAACGGCGATATGGTCGGACACACGGGTGTTTACGATGCAATCGTAAAGGCTGTCAAGGCTGTCGATGCCTGCGTCTCGAAAGTGGTCGAGTCTGCGAAAGCCAACGGATACGAGGTGGTTATGATTGCCGACCACGGCAATGCCGACCACGCCATCAATGCCGACGGCACTCCGAATACCGCGCACTCGCTCAATCCGGTGCCGATTGTGGTGGTTTCGGAGCGCGTAAAGAGCGTAGAGAACGGTATTCTCGCCGATGTCGCTCCTACGGTATTGAAACTTATGGGAGTGGAGCAGCCTGCCGATATGACGGGACACGCACTCGTCGAACTGAAATAGGGTAGTTGCGATAAAAATAGTCGGGACGGTTTTCTGAAAAACCGTCCCGACTATTTTTATAAGGATTTTAATACCGTTCTCCTGCTATGTACTCTTCGATATTCCGAGCAATGCAGTCTATCAGACGGGCGATAGCCTCGTCGGTCGCCCAAGCATTGTGGGGCGATGCGAGCAGTCGGTACGGGTCTTTCAGGTCGTACAACGGCGATTCGCAAAGCGGTTCCTGCGAAAAGACGTCGAGTGCCGCACCTGCTATTGTGCCGTCGCTCAGAGCCTTCGCCAATGCGCTCTCGTCGATTATCCTTCCGCGTGCGACGTTGATTATTATGGCGTTACGCTTCATCTGCGAGAACTGCTCACTGCCGATAAGATTGCGTGTCGCATCCGTCAGCGGCGAGTGTATGGACACAATGTCCGCCCAGCCGAGCAACTTTTCGAGCGACATCCGTTCGTATTTCTCCGGTCTCTCCTTTCCGCTCGTCGAGCAGTACGCCACTTCGCAGCCGAACGCTTCGGCGAGCCGTGCGACCTCGCGACCGATGTTGCCGAGCCCTATGATGCCCCAGTTCTTGCCGCGTAACTGGCGTATCGGTCTGTCGTATCGGAATATGGTTCCCGATTCGGCATATTCGCGGCTTTTGAAGTAGCGGTCGTAGTAGACCGTCTCGCGAACCAGCGACAGTGCGGCGGAGAGTGTGGCTTCCGCTACGGCGTATGTCGAATAGCCGGCGGCGTTGCGTACTCCGATTCCGAGTTCGCGGGCTGCTTCGAGGTTTACGTTGTTCATTCCCGTGGCGGCAATCGCTATGAAACGGAGGTCCGGCAACTGCCGCATCGTCTCCGCGGAAAGTACTACCTTGTTGGTGATTACGATTTCGGCATCGGCGCAGTTGCGCAATACCTCCTCCGGCGACGTGCGGTCGAAACCTTTGTAATCCACCAGTCTGCGTATCGGCGTCAGGTCATGTCCGCCGAGTGAATACTCATCCAGAAAAACTGTTTTGTGTGCCATATCGTCAGTCGTTTTGTTCCTCTGTCCCAATGTTTCCGTCGGCTATGTCGCGGATGACGACGGATGCGCATCCGATGCCGAACAGTGCCGGCAAATATGAAATCGTGCCTACGTTAGATTTCTTGTTGCGCTCTTCGCATATAATCATCGAACCTTCCCGCGGCGGTTCGGGTGAGAATACAGCCTTGAATCCGCGACGAATGCCTATTTTGTGCAGACGCTTGCGCAACATGTGCGCCAGCGGACAGTGATGCGTTTTGGATATGTCGGCAATCTCCATTTGTGTCGGGTCGAGTTTCGCACCCGCGCCCATCGAACTTACTATCGGATATCCTCTGTCCAGACAGCCCTTTATCAGCGCGAGTTTCGGCGAGAGGGTGTCTATCGCATCGACCACGTAATCGAATCTTTCCGAATCCAGCAGCAGGTCTGTCTGCTCGTCCTTTATATATTCGTTCACGACACGCAGTCCGAGTTCGGGATTGATGTCTTTCAGCCGCTCGGCGAGTACGTCGGCTTTGTTGCGTCCTACGGTGGAGTGCAACGCTATCAACTGGCGGTTGATGTTGCTCTCCGCAACCGTATCCGAGTCGGCTATCGTCATTCTGCCCACTCCTGCACGCGCAACCATCTCTGCCGCGTATGCCCCTACGCCGCCCAGACCGACCACGAGTACGTGGGCATCTCGCAGCCGTCGCAGCGGCTTTTCGCCAAGCAGCAGTTCGCTGCGTTCAAGCCATTTGTTCATCGGTTTTTCCAAATATTACGTTGTAGTTTTCCGTTATTGTCCGTTTTAGTGTTTCGATGTCGATTCCGACCGCCTCCGCGGCGCGGCGATATATCTCGGCGATGCCGGTGGGGGAGTCGTCGGTTTCGAGGAACATTCGTTCTTTCGGAATCTCACGCATCGCTCCGAGCGTTTTCGGCGATGCGAAAGTCCGTTCTCCGAACGAGACATAATAACCTGCGGCGACCGCCTGCCGCATCTGTTCGCGTGAGCCGATGAATCCGTGGAAGATAACCGCTTTCAGCCGATATTCAGCCAACGTTTTCATTACCGGTTCGAACGCTTTGACGCAGTGCAGCACGACCGGCAGCCCGCTGCGTTCCGCCAACTCCAACTGTGCCTCGAAAATACGCTGTTGCGACGCTCTGTCCGCTTTGCACGCATAATCCAACCCGATTTCGCCGATTGCGTCGATTCGTCCGACCGCCGCTTCCACCGCGGCTATGCCGCCGTGTTCGGCATCCCACGGATGTACTCCCGCAGTTGCGATTTCCGTATCGCAACCGGTCGGTCTGTGGGTATGGATATTTACGAACATCGTATTTCCGTTTGACATAAATTCTATGCAAATATACTACAAATCCGCAATAATGGGTGGCGGTGTGCATCGTCGGGCTTCGGTTTTTTGCATGACTTTCGTTCAACTCCTTTATTTCGGCGCGGTAGTTTCGTATTTTATGTATTTATGCGCTGTTTCGCTACATTTGTATTTCGCTTCGTTGCTTATGATGGCGGATGGTAGGCTATATCGAAATACGTTGGGCGTTATATGTTCCGAATAATCGCGCGGATTGTCGAAAAAAGCGGAAATGCCGTCGTGAATATGAGAAAAAAGTAGTATATTCGCGGGCGATTAAAGGCGCGTTGTGCAGCCTTTGAAAGAGTAAAACTTAAATCGTTTAACACATAATTCACTTTAACAAAAAACATTTAACAATGTCGAAAATCATTAAACTGAGCAAGGGTTTGGACATCAAACTCCAAGGTGAGGCTCAACGAACGCTGACGGAGATTCCGCTGGCTTCGGAGTATGCCGTTTCGCCTCTGGATTTCGAGAATGTTACCCCGAAGATGCTGGTTAAGGTTGGCGATAAGGTTAAGGCGGGTACGCCGTTGTTCTTCGACAAGAACAATCCGGCAGTCATGTTCGTTTCGCCTGTAAGCGGAACGGTCGCCGCCGTCAATCGCGGTGAGAAGCGCAAGATTCTCTCCGTTGTCGTAACCGCCGACTCCGCCGTGTCTTACGAGGAGTTCGATGTACCGAAGGTTTCGTCCGCCGCTCGCGGCGAGATTCGCGACCTGTTGCTTAAATCGGGTTTGTGGGCGATGTTGATTCAACGCCCTTATGGCATTATTGCCTCTCCTGCGGACACTCCGAAGTCGATATTCGTATCGGCATTCGACAGCGCGCCGCTCGCACCGGATTACGGCTTCGTTCTGTCGGGCGAAGGCGAAGCACTCCAAAAGGGATTCGATGTCCTCGCCGCTCTGACCGACGGCAAGGTGCATCTCTCCTACAACGCGGACTGCGCCGAGCCTGAAATCAAGGGTGTGGAACTCCACGCTTTCAAGGGCAAGCATCCGGCTGGCAACGTGGGCGTTCAGATTCACCGCATCGACCCGATTAACAAGGGCGAGAAGGTTTGGACGCTGAATATTCAGGATGTGGCGATTATAGGTCGTCTGTTCCTTACCGGCAAGGTCGATATGACGCGTACCATCGCGGTTTGCGGTTCGGAGGTAGTCGCTCCGCGCTATTGCCGCGTGATTGCAGGCGCATCGGTCGCTTCGATTGTGAAAGACAACGTCCGCGAGGGTCATGTCCGCTATATATCGGGCAACGTACTGACTGGACGCAATGTCGGTGCCGATGGATTCCTCGGATTCTATGCAAATTCGCTCACTCTGATTCCGGAGGGAGACAAATTCGAGTTCATGGGATGGGCTATGCCGCGGTTCGACAAGTTCTCTGTTTCGCGCGCATATTTCTCGTGGCTCTGCCCTAACCGCAAGTACGACATCGACACCAACCTTCACGGCGGCGAGCGTCCGTTCGTCGTAACTGGTCTTTACGAGAAGTACCTGCCTATGGACATCTATCCTATGCACCTGCTTAAAGCCATCATGGCGGGCGACATCGACAAGATGGAGAATCTCGGCATCTACGAGGTCGTCGAGGAGGATTTCGCTCTGTGCGAGTTCGTAGACCCGTCGAAAATTGAGATGCAGCAGGTTATTCGCGACGGTATTAATTTAATGATTAAGGAGGGAGAATAAATGGGACTTCGCAAAATCGTTGACAATCTGAAACCGACTTTCTCCAAAGGCGGAAAGTTGAGTTTCCTCGCATCGACATTCGATGCTTTCGAAACATTCCTGTTCGTTCCCGACACGACTACCACCCGCGGTTCGCATATCCGCGACTGCAACGATATGAAACGTACGATGATTGTCGTTGTCCTCGCGCTTCTGCCGGCATTCCTTTTCGGATGCTACAATACCGGCTCGCAGGTCGGTCTTGCAGGCTGGACGGCGTTCTTCTACGGACTGGTGCGTATCCTTCCTATGGTGGCTACCTCTTATATAGTAGGTCTGGCTATCGAGTTTTATTTCGCACAGATTCGCGGTCATGAAGTGAACGAAGGTTTCCTCGTTTCCGGTCTCCTTATCCCGATGATTATGCCGGTAAGCACTCCGCTTTGGATGGTCGCTCTCGGTACGGCTTTCGCAGTCGTATTCGGTAAGGAGGTCTTCGGCGGAACGGGTATGAACGTATTCAATCCTGCCATTCTGGCTCGTGCGTTCGTGTTCTTCGCCTACACTCCGCAGATGTCGGGAGAAACCGTTTGGTATTCGACATGGAAGATGATGGGTGCTGCCGACGCCGCTACCGGTGCCACCGCTTTGGAGCAACTCGCTACCAAGGGCGGAATGCAGTGGAGCGCGCTCGATGCGTTCCTCGGATTCATCCCGGGTTCGTTCGGCGAGACCTCGACGCTGTGCATCCTTATCGGTGCCGCCATTCTTCTGTTCACTGGTATCGCTTCGTGGAAGACGATGCTGTCGGTATTCGTCGGCGGTACTGCTATGGCTTATCTGCTCGGTGCATGCGGAGCATTCGACTATCCGGCATACTATCATCTGATTACCGGCGGTTTCGCATTCGGAGCGGTCTTCATGGCTACCGACCCCGTAACGTCGGCTCAGACCTCGACCGGCAAGTATATCGTAGGCTTCATGACGGGTGCCATCGCAATCATGATTCGTTTGGTGAACCCTGCGTATCCGGAAGGCATGATGCTTTCGATTCTGTTCATGAACGCATTCGCTCCGCTGGTGGACTACTTCGTTGTGGAGGCCAACATCCGCCGCAGAAAGAATCGTGTTAAAATCGCTAAATAACAGGGAGTATGGCAACAAAGAAATTTATATGTAAAGTTTGCGGGTACATCCACGAGGGCGATGCCGCTCCGGAGTTTTGCCCGCTTTGTAAGGCTCCTGCCTCGGAATTCGAGGAGATTAAAAAGAAGGGATTGTTTCAGGATAAGAACGGCAATGCCTATATAATCCTTTATTCGGTCGTTATGGTGGTTCTGGTGGCAACGCTGCTTTCGGTGGCGTCGCTGTCGTTGCAGAAACGCCAGTACGATAATATGCTCAACGAAAAGAAACAGCAAATCGTTACGGCTCTCGGTGCCGACCCGGCGACTACCGCATATTCCGATGTGGTTGTAGAGGCTGCGCTGCTCGATGCCGAAGGCAATGCGATTGCCGGCAAGAGCGAGAAAGACGTGTTCGAAGCGATGCAGGATTTGAAAGGCTCTATCGCTGCTGGCAAATATCCTATTTTCCGTACCGCCGACGGCAGTGTCGTGGTTCCGGTTTACGGTGCAGGTCTGTGGGATGCGATTTGGGGCTATGTGGCTCTCGCTCCGGACATGAATACCGTTAAGGGTGTCGTCCTCGACCATAAGGGCGAAACCCCTGGTCTGGGTGCCGAGATTGCTACTCAGAAGCATCAGGCGAAGTATGTCGGCAAGACCATTTACAATGATGCCGAACTCGTCGGAATCACCTTGAAGAAGGGTGGTGCGAAGGAGAGCGACGCCGATTATGCCCACGAAGTGGACGCCATTACGGGCGGTACCAAGACTTCGGACGGCGTAACCGCAATGCTCAAAACATGTCTGAACAACTATAAGCCTTATTTCGACGGTGTCCGCAATGCGGCTGCTTCGGAGGAGGCGTCGTCTAACGAATTAAACAACGAAAACAATGAGCAGTAAGAGTCTGAAATATCTGACCGGTCCGTTGAACAATTCCAATCCGGTCATCGTGCAGATACTCGGTATCTGTTCGGCACTCGCCGTTACCGTTCAACTCAAACCTGCAATCGTGATGGGTTTGTCGGTTATGGTCGTTACGGCGTTCGCCAATCTCGTGATGTCGCTCCTGCGCAACGGTCTGCCGTCGCGTATACGTATCATCGTGCAGTTGGTCGTAATCGCTGCACTCGTGATTCTCGTAGACCAGGTGCTGAAAGCGTTCGTCTATGACGTGTCGAAGCAACTTTCGGTGTACGTGGGACTTATCATCACCAACTGTATCGTCATGGGTCGTGTCGAGGCGTTCGCTCTCGGCAACCGCCCGTGGGCGTCGTTCCTCGACGGTATCGGTAACGGTGCGGGTTATGCACTCATTCTGATTATCGTGGCATTCTTCCGCGAATTGCTGGGTTCGGGTACGCTGCTCGGATTCCGTATCATTCCGGAGAGTTGGTATATCGACAACGGCGGCGTTTACGCGAACTGCGGACTTATGCTGTTCCCTCCGATGGCTCTGATTATCGTGGGCTGCATCATCTGGGCGCACCGTTCGTATAACAAGGATTTACAGGAAAAATAATAGGAGAAACAGAGTATGGAAACATTGAATTTATTCATAAGGTCGATTTTTATCGATAACATGGTCTTCGCATTCTTCTTCGGAATGTGCTCCTATATCGCCGTGTCCAAAAGTGTCAAGACCGCACTCGGTCTTGGTGCTGCCGTTACGTTCGTGATGGTCATGACCGTGCCGCTCAACTATCTGCTCAACGAATATGTCCTCAGTCCAAGTGATATTAACGGACATGTCGATTTGAGTTTCCTTTCGTTCATCGTCTTCATCGCCGTAATCGCTGCGTTCGTGCAGTTGGTCGAAATGGTGGTCGAGAAATTCTCGCCGACGCTCTATAACCAGTTGGGTATTTTCCTTCCGCTTATCGCGGTGAACTGCGCCATCATGGGCGGTTCGCTCTTCATGCAGCAGAAGGTCGCAGCCGGTACTATCGAGAACGTTTGGCAGTCGATTGTATACGGACTCGGTTCGGGTCTGGGCTGGTGGCTGGCTATCGTGATGATGGCGGCGATTCGCGAGCGAATCACCTATTCGCACGTCCCGGCGGCTCTCAAAGGTCCCGGTATCGCGTTCATTATTACCGGTCTGATGGGTATCGCGTTCATGATATTCTCGGGCATAAAGTTGTAACCTTTATAAAGAGTAAAAAAGATGATAAAAGTAATTTTATTTGCAATACTTGCCTTTCTTGCAGTTACACTCGTTCTGGTGGCGCTGCTGCTCTTTGCAAAGGCAAAACTTACGACTTCGGGCAAGGTTACCATCGACATCAACGGCGGTAAGAAGGTACTCGAAGTGGACGGCGGCGGCACGCTGCTCGGCACGCTCGCTGCGGAGAACATATTCCTCCCGTCGGCTTGCGGCGGCAAGGGTGCCTGCGGTCAGTGCAAATGTCAGGTTCTCGAAGGCGGCGGCGAGATTCTTCCTACCGAAACCGGATTCTTCAACCGCAAGCAGATTCGCGAGAACTGGCGTCTGGGTTGTCAGGTGAAGGTCAAGGAGAACATGAAGATTGCCGTTCCGGATTCGGTACTCAGCATCAAGAAGTGGGAGTGCGAGGTCGTATCCAACCACAATGTGGCTACATTCATCAAGGAATTCGTCGTCAAGTTGCCTGAGGGCGAGCATCTGAACTTCCGTTCGGGAGGTTATATCCAGATTGACGTGCCGGCAATCACGGTCGATTTCAAGGATATCGACGTAGACCCTGAATATCGTGCCGATTGGGAGAAATTCGGATTCTTCAATCTCAAAATGGTCAATCCGGAACCGCAGATGCGTGCTTACTCGTGCGCGACATATCCTGCCGAGGGCGATATTATCAAACTGAACGTGCGTATCGCCACTCCTCCGTTCGGTCCCGACCGCAAACTGCTGCCGGTAAATCCGGGCGTATGCTCGTCGTACATCTACTCGCTCAAACCGGGCGACAAGGTGATGATTTCCGGTCCTTACGGAGAGTTCTTCCTGCCGGACAACTTGCCTGACAACCAGGAACTCATCTTCATCGGCGGCGGTGCGGGTATGGCTCCTATGCGCAGCCACATCATGCACTTGTTCAAGACCGAGAAGACATCGCGTCCGGTTACCTTCTGGTACGGTGCGCGTTCGCTCAAAGAGGCGTTCTATTTGGAAGACTACGCGGAGATTCAGCGCGAATTCCCGAACTTCAAGTTCCATCTGGCACTCGACCGTCCGGACCCTGAGGCAGATGCCGCAGGAGTTGACTACAAGGTCGGATTCGTTCACAATGTCCTCTACGAGAACTATCTGAAAAACCACGAGGACCCGGAGGGATGTATCTACCTTATGTGCGGACCTCCGATGATGGTGTCGTCGGTCGAGAAACTGCTCGATTCGCTCGGCGTACCGCGCGAAAATATCCTCTACGACAACTTCGGTGCATAACCGCAGTTATCGGGAATGGCAATCGCCGCATCCATACGGGTGCGGCGATTGTTGTTGTCAGGCAGATGCTCCGTTGATGACCTTAAGGACCTTAAGGTCATTAGAATTGTTGAAAACAAGACAGGCGGTTTCTGAAAGAACCGCCTGTCTTGTTTGGAGAGTCTCCTCCCGATTTCCTTTTATTTCTGCCCGAGCGAGCGTTTCAGTGCCGCGGCAAATTTCTGCGGGTCGATATTGTGCTTTATCGAGCCGTTCTTGACTATCGATATGCCGCCGGTTTCCTCCGATACTACTACTACTACGGCATCCGTAATTTCGCTCAAACCTATCGCCGCACGATGACGTGTGCCGTATGATTTCGGAACGTTGCTCTGCGTTACCGGTAGAATGCATTTAGCCGCCACGATGCGGTTGTCGTCGATTACGACCGCTCCGTCATGCAGCGGAGCATTCTTGAAGAAGATATTGTTTATCAGCGAAACCGAAACATTGGCGTCCACGGCGATGCCGCCTTCGATTATGAACTGCAAATCGTCTTTCTGCATCAGTACTATCAGTGCGCCGGTCTTGGTTTCGCTCATGTTCAGACAAGCCGAAACAATCGGCGACGTGTTGATGTCGTCGCCCTTGCGACCTGCCGAGAATATGCGCGAAATGAAGTCCAGTTCCTTCTGACGCATTCCTATCATTTGCAGGAATCGTCTTATTTCGGGCTGGAAAACGATTATCAGCGCGATTACGCCTACACTTATTATCTGACCGAGAATCGTGGAGAGCAACTCCATGTTCATCGCTCTGACGATAACCCAGAATATGTAGATGATGATGATTCCGGCGAGAATGTACGGCGCGTTCGTACCGCGTGTGGCGCGGTAGAGCCAGAAAACCAGACCGGCTACCAGAAAAATATCGATGAAATCGATGAATGTGAAAGGAATGAATCCCATGTGTATATTACATCCTGCTTACAGTCAATAATTCGGAACACCGCGATGCGATGTTCCGAACCATAATCCGAACGAAACGCCGTCCGCTATTTTTTCTCCTTGTCAGCCTTGTAGAGTTCGTTCACCTTGGCGAGTACCGTGTCGGTGATGTCGAGCGACTGGTCTGCGTCGAGCAACGCCGAAGCGTTGATTATCATCTTGTATTTCTTGTCGGCGTTGATTTCCTGAATCGCGCGCGAAAGCAAATCGCTCATCTTGTTGTTGAATACGACATTCTCCTCTTCGAGATTCTTCGCTTCGTTCTGAGCGGCGGTTTGATAGTTGGCGATTTTCTTCTGCAATTCCTGCTCTTTCTGCTGTGCGTCGCGAGTGGTTATCAATCCTTTCTGATATTTCTCCTGCAACTGCGCCATTTCGGATTGGAGATTGCGTTCTTTCGTCGCCCAACCGGTCTGTGCCTTCTCGGTCTTGTCGCGCAATGCCACACCCTCGCTGAGGAACATTTCGCTCTGTGCCATCACCGCTTCTACCTGAACGTATGCGATGTCGGAGGTGTTGATTTCGGTTTTCTGCTCTTCGGCAGCGACCTCGGTCGAATCGGTTTTCGCTTCTTTGCAGCCAGCGAGCATTGCCAACGCCATCGCTGCGAAAAGTAATTTTTTCATTTTTTATGTAAAACTTTTTGGTTAAATCCGTCAGTTTGCAACTGCGTTCCGACTCGCTGCCGGAACTTACATTGCACAAAGATAACAAAATTTTGTAATATCGTGCATCTTCTGCTCCAAATTGAGTGCATAAACTGCCGGATAATGCGATTTCCGAAAGTTTCTTCCTGTTTCCGACGTTAAAGTCATTAACGACCTTAATGACTTTAAGGACTTTTTTCGTATATTTGTGATTCGTAATAAATATCGTTGAATCATGTACGAATACATTACAGGCACTCTTGCCGAGGCGGCACCGGCATACGCGATAGTGGAAACCGGCGGAATAGGGTATTTCATAAATATATCGTTGCAGACCTACTCCGAAATCGAGAACCGGTCGGAGGTAAAACTTTTCCTGCACCATATAGTGCGGGAGGATGCGCAGATTCTCTACGGTTTCGCGACGAAAATCGAACGCGACCTGTTCCGCATGCTTATCGGCGTGTCGGGTGTCGGCGGAAACACTGCCCGCATGATTCAATCGACCTACTCCCCGTCGGAATTGCAGAACATAATCGCGACCGGCAATGCGACGCTGCTGAAAAACGTGAAGGGACTCGGAATCAAGACCGCGCAGAAGATAATAGTCGATTTGAGCGGCAAGGTCCTCGACCTCACCGAGGGTGCGGCGACCGCAGCCGCCGTTGCCGGCGGAACGACCAATGAGGCGTTCGACGAGGCTCTGTCGGCACTGGTAATGCTCGGATTCCAGAAGGGCGCGTCCGACAAGGTACTGCGTAAATTGCTGAAAGATAATCAGTCGGCAACGGTCGAGGATTTGGTGCGGCTGGCACTGAAACAATTATAGACCTGACGCGCCGTTTTAATTCGATATTAAGTAATATTTTAGTATCTTTGCACGTTATACGACCATGAAACGACTCTTCGGCATAGCGGTTTTTGCGCTCGCGTTCCTTTGCGGATGCGGCGATGACGAGGATGTGTTCACGAAACAGCAGACCGATATAGTGCGTTATCTGACATCGACCCGCCGTCTGATTCCGGAATCGGAGGTGGAGAACGTCATCGAGAACAATCCGGCGTTCTATACGGAGTTCGGTCGTTCGATATACCGTTACATAACTACCTATTATAATACGGACCGCGAGGAGTGGAGCGAAGTGGAGCAGGGCAGTACGGTGGATTTGCTGTTCGACGCCTATGTTTTCGGTAGTTCCGAACCGTCGTTGCGAGAGGTGTACTGGTCGAATGTCGCTTCGACCATATCCGCGCTCGAATCGCAGAGCGTCAATCCGATTGCGCACCTCGACTGGTCTACCGAGCCTCTGACGGTTACCGTCGGTTCGACGAAGATGATAAAGGGGCTCGAACAGGCTCTGGTCGGCTGCCGCGACCAGGATTCGGTACAGATTTATATGACTTATAACATGGCATACGGCAAAAGTCTCGTCGGAACGGTTCCGAAGAACTCGTCGGTGGCGTGGTACATAAAGATATTGAGAGTTACAAAATGATGAAATTTGGATATATGACCCGTATTTTCGTGTCGGCACTGCTGTGTGCCGCCGTATTCGCATCCTGCGTGAAGGAGAATGAACCTACCGGAGCGGAGATGGAGAGCAGAGCGTTGCGTGCATGGATGAAGAAGAATCATCCCGCTCTTCTCGAAAACCATCAGACCAAAGGCGATTATTATGTCGATGTCTTGGCTTGGGGCGAGGAGACCGATATGGGCGACAAGAACGATTTCGGCGACAAACCGACGATGGAGCAGGATTCCGTATGGATGTTCTATAATCTGACGGGATACGACCTCGACGGCAACGTCTGCCTCAACCGTAACGAAGCGGTGGCTCGTATGCAGGGTACGTTCGAACTCACGACGCACTATATTCCGTATCTGAATTTCGGCGGACAGGTGAATGCCGTCGGATTGTTGGAGAGTACCTATCTGCTGGCGCGCAATGAGATAACGCTCGGCGACAAGTATGTTGCCGACCATTCCGACATTTGCAAGGGCAACGTCTTCAAGTTGCGCCGCGGCTCGAAAATCCGACTTTATGCACCGTCGTCGATAACCTACGCTTCATCGGGAGTGGATATGAGCGGCGGTTTCGGCGGTCAGTATGCCCTCGACGGAAACATTCCGATGATTCTCGATGTCGAGGTGCTGCGCACGGTAAAGAACCCTTCGGACCTCGAAGTCGATATGATAACCTCTCTCGTCGGTGCGCCGGACAACGAATCCGACGGTCAGAACGGCTGGACGCTGGCTCTTACGACCGGTACGTCGGCTGAGGACAATGCATCCGCCGATGAGAGCGAAGACGACAAGAAACTGAAAGGTCTGTATTATAATTTGCAGTTCGAACCGGGGGTGAATAACGTCGGTTTGCGATACCTGCAACCGCAGATAAGCGATACGAGCATATCGAGCCCGTATAAGGACAGCGGCAAATATGCCGATATGGAGGCTTTGGATAAGGAAATCGACCGCATTCTTGCGGAAAAGTTCGAGGGCAAGGTGCTCGCGAAAGACGATATGTCGGAAGACAATCTCGTAACTAAAAACGGAGCGACCCAGATATGGTATGTTGTGCGGTTCCTCGACGGTTTTGTTCTCGACTCGAATATAAGCGAGATAAAGGAACTGGTGTTCGATGACGGCGGCTCTTCGTCAGCCACAAGTTATACGCCCGACGGCTCTACGGAAAATATGATAAATGCCTGGCTTTACTGCATTCCGAAGATGCACTACGGTCAGTGGGCTGCGATTCTGACTACATCCGCTTTCGCTTACGGCTCCAACGGAACGTCTACCACGACGACATCTACGACCGCTACGACAGCGATGCCTTATTACGATTATTATAACATGTTTAATTCGATGTATTACGGCAATAGTTATGCTTACGGATATTATGGCTATAATCCTTATATCATGCCTACAACCACAGTAGATACGTCGAGTATTAAAACCGAGGTTCTGGGTTATACTCCGCTGCTGTTCTACATCTATATAGAGCCGAAAGCCGAGTAATAACGGTTTAGTTCGACCGATATGGTATTCCGTCATCCGTTGTATCGAATGACGGAATATTTATGAATATCGGAATGTGCCACGGTCGAAAAACTCGTTTCTGCCTCATACATATTAACAAAAACTTGAAATAATGAATGTAAAAATTCGTCAGGAGCATAATGACGACCTACCTATAATTATTGATTTGATAGAGTCCGCTTTTCGGAATGTGCGGGAAAGCGACCATAAGGAGCAACTGCTGGTCGAGCGGCTTCACGAGTCGGAGAAATTCATTCCGCAACTGTCATTGGTGGCGGAAACCGATGGTGGGAGAATCGTAGGGTATATATTGCTTACAGAGGTGGAAATCATTTCGTCGAATAGAGTTGCAATATCGTTGGCTGTTGCCCCTCTTGCAGTCCTGCCGGAGTTCCAGAATCAAGGAATAGGCGAAATGCTTATTGTGGAGGCTCATAGAAAAGCGGCTGCCCTCGGATACGGAACTGCCGTTCTGCTCGGTCATAAGGATTATTATCCCCGATTCGGCTATCGCAAAGCCATCGACTTCGATATCGAATTTCCGTTCGATGTACCTCATGAATTTTGCATGGTTGACGAATTGCTTCCCGATGCTTTCGAGGGTGTATGCGGAACCGTACATTATCCCGCTGCCTTTTTTTGAATAATGCTTATAGTCCCTAAGGTCTTTAACGACCCTAACGACTTAAAGTCCTTAAAGGCTTTAACGATAACACTCTAAAAACACAACAGGCTGCCGAGATTCGGCAGCCTGTTGCAATACGGTAATACGTTAATTGATTACTCGATGCCTTTGAGTTTCTTGTAGATGGCGTTGTACTTGTTGTATTTGTCCGTCATTCCCTCCTCGTCGCGCAGACGGAAGCACAACTCTTTGAGATATTGTGCGCAGTCGACATTGTCCGGACGCAGTTCGAGAGCCTTCTCCAAATAAGGGACTGCCTTCATGTAAGCGGCGGTAACCTCGTTTCTCGCGGCTTTGTACTCCTCGGTGCTGTAAGAGTCGAGTTTGGAGTTGAACTCCTTGTTCATGTCGTCGCCTTTGGCGATGTTGAAATAGCCGAGATAGAAATTGGTGTCGTAATCGTTCGGTTTGAGTTCGTTGATTTTCTGGAACGAAACGATGCACTCGTCATAGTTTTTGAGTTTGAAGAATACTCGTCCGCGACCGAACCACAAATCAGGATTGTCCGGAGTCTCCGCCAGAGCCTTGTCGATAAGCGATACGAGGTCGGCTGGGTCGCCTACGCCCTCCTCCGAGGTGTAGAGTTGCATCAGACCGTCGAGGATACGCTCGTTTTTAGGGAACTTGCCGATTCCTTCGAGAAGAGTGTTTTTAGCCTTTATCACATTCTCCTTGTCGGCGTCTTTCTGTCCGTAGTAGCAGTGGAACAGGAAGTAGTAGAGGTTTCCGTTCTCGTCCATATAGCCGAGTTCCTGCGCCTTGTTGAGATACTGCTCGCCGAGCGCGAAATACTTGACGTCTTCCGCACCGAGGAACGCAGCCAACTGACCTGCATAGAAGTAGTATTGCGGGTCTACCTTGCTGTAAACCGGATTCTCCTGCAACGTGGCAGCCTTGATGTAGGCATCTACGGAAGCCTTGTAGTTCGGAATGTCGATGCTTGCCGAACCCAACTGCGAATAATAGTTGATAAGTGCGTCGAGTGCCGCCTTGATTTTAGGAGCGGTTTTCGGGTCGAGTTCGTAAGCCTTCAAATACGCATTCTTGACAGTCTCGAACGCATTCGGGGCAATCTCCTTCGTCTGCTCCCAAGCACTCACCTTGTTGCCTTTGATGTATACCTTTACCCAAGGATAAACCCAGATGCTTGCATCCTTCGTCTCCTGTACATCCTCCGGTTCGCCCATTGCGATGCGGAGCATGGTAGCGTCCAGACCGCCGAAAAGACTCTTCGTAGGCTCGGTTATCGCATCGCTGTAAATTTTGGCGCGATTGAGCCACGTTGCGGCTTTAACAGCCTTTTTAGCGTCATTGATTTCCGCCTCGGATTTCTCCATCTTGGCACGGACAGCCGATTCGTTAATCTTCTGAGCCATGGCGGCAGGTGCTGCCAGCACCATTGCAATCGCCATAATTGAAATTACCTTTTTCATATCAGTAAAACGTTTTGTTAGTTTGTTTTATTGCACTGTTTATTCGTTGCCGTCGGTATTCGGTGTCTCTCCCGAATTGCCGCCTGCGGTTTCGCCGGCATTGATTTCGGTATCTGCGGTCTCCACCTCGTTGTCTTCGCTCTTAGGCACAGCCATTACCGATGCGATTGCGTCGCCTTCGCGCAGGTTGATGATTTTTACGCCCTGCGTCGCGCGTCCGGCAACACGAATCTGCTCGACCGACGTGCGAATCGTGATTCCCGAACGGTTGATAATCATCAGGTCGTTCTGGTCGGTTACCGCCTGTATCGAGATGAGTTGTCCCGTCTTTTCGGTAATGTTGATGGTCTTTACACCCTTGCCGCCGCGGTTGGTGATTCGGTATTCGTCCAAATCGGTACGCTTTCCGAATCCGTTCTCCGAAAGCACCAGCACATCCTGCTTGCTGTCCGGCTCGACACATATCATGCCGACTGCATCGTTGCCCTCTTCGAGCGCGATTCCGCGTACACCCATACTCGTGCGACCTACCGGACGGACCGTCTCTTCGTTGAAGCGGATAGCCTTTCCTTCGCGGGATGCTATCATGATTTCAGCCTTTCCGCTTGTGAGTTTTGCCTCGATGAGTTGGTCGTCCTCGCGGATTACGATTGCATTAACACCGTTCGCGCGCGGACGCGAATACGCTTCGAGTTTGGTCTTTTTGATGGTACCGTTCTTGGTACACATTATTATATAGTTGTTCTCGACGTATTCGGGGTCGTTCAGACGCTTGCAGTTGATGTAGGCGCGAACCTTGTCGTTAGGCTCTATCTGTATTACGTTCTGGATTGCGCGTCCTTTCGACGAGCGCGTTCCCTCCGGAATCTCGTAAACCTTCAACCAGTAGCAGCGACCCTTCTCGGTGAAGAACATCATCGTGTTGTGCATCGATGCGACGTAGATATGCTCGATGAAATCCTCGTCGCGCGTCGCGCTTCCCTTGACGCCGACACCGCCACGGTTCTGGGTGCGGTATTCTGCGAGCGAGGTGCGCTTGATGTAGCCGAGATGGGAGATGGTGATTACCATTTCGTCGTCGGCGTAGAAATCTTCCGGATTGAACTCCTCCGAAGCGTAGACAATCTCCGAACGGCGTTCGTCCGCATAGTTCTCGCGAATCTCGATGAGTTCGTCCTTGACGATTTTCAACTGCAAAGGCTCGCTGGCGAGAACGTCCTTGAAATAGTCGATGTTCTTCTGCAATTCGTCGCGCTCGGCTGTGAGTTTGCCGTGTTCGAGTCCCGTCAGGGCGCGCAGACGCATCTCGACGATAGCCGCAGTCTGCAAATCGCTCAATCCGAATTTCTCTGTCAGGCGGCTTTTAGCCTCGTCCACGCTCTTCGACGAGCGGATTATGTGGATTACCTCGTCGATATTGTCTTGGGCGATAAGCAGTCCGAGGACGATGTGCAGACGCTCCTCCGCCTTGCGCAGGTCGTAGCGCGTGCGGCGGACGACCACGTCGTGGCGATGGTCTACGAAATGCTTTATCAGGTCTTTCAGATTGAGCAGCACCGGACGACCGTTCACGAGTGCGATGTTGTTCACCGCGAACGACGACTGCAACGGCGTAAGTTTGAACAGCGTGTTGAGTACCACGCTCGCTACGGCATCCTGCTTCAAGTGAACCACCACGCGGATTCCCTCGCGGTCGGATTCGTCGTTCACGTTGGATATGCCGTCGATTTTCTTCTCGGTAACGAGTTCGGCGATGCGCTTTATCATCTCCGCCTTGTTCACCATGTAAGGAATCTCGGTGATGACTATCAGTTCGCGTCCGGTCGGAGTGGTCTCGATTTCGGTCTTGGCGCGCATGATTACGCGACCGCGACCCGTGAGCAGAGCCTCTCTGACACCTTCGTAGCCGTAGATTATACCTCCCGTCGGGAAGTCCGGACCTTTGACGAAATGGAGCAGGTCTTCGCACTCGCACTGCGGATTGTCGATGTATGCGCAGCATGCGTCGATAACCTCGCCGAGGTTGTGCGGAGCCATGTTGGTCGCCATACCTACGGCGATACCGCTCGCTCCGTTCACGAGAAGCAGCGGAATCTTTGTAGGCAGTACGGTCGGTTCGGGAATCGTGTCGTCGAAGTTGAGCGTCCAGTCGATGGTCTCCTTGTCGATGTCTGCCATCACTTCGTCGGTTATTTTCTGCATTCTCGCCTCGGTGTAACGCATCGCAGCCGGCGAGTCGCCGTCCATCGAACCGAAGTTACCCTGACCTTCGACCAGCGGATAACGCATCGACCAGTCCTGAGCCAGACGGCACATCGCGTCGTAAACCGACCTGTCGCCGTGCGGGTGGAATTTACCGAGGACATCACCGACGATACGTGCCGATTTACGGGTCGGCTTGTCGGAGTAGAGGTTGAGTTCCGCACTCATATCGTAAAGGATTCGGCGATGCACCGGTTTCAGACCGTCTCTTACGTCCGGCAATGCACGCGAAACGATTACCGACATCGAGTAGTCGATGTAGGCGGTTTTCATCTGCTCTTCGATATTGACCTGTTCGATACGACCGGACAAACCTGCATTTTTTTCTTCTTCAGTAAGCATAAATTATTTACCTATAAGTTTAAGTCTATGTTTTGTTTGTTATTGTTCGCTTGTCAATATTCCCATTTAAGCCCCCAGCGTTCGAGATATTCGCTCATCGGCGGAAGCCCGACCTTCTTGCGCAGGTCGTTCACCTTCTGCGGATTGGCGCACTCCGCAACGTAGGGTTTTCCCTCGTCGTCGTAGAGAATCTGTGTGCCGTATGTCTGCTTCTTTTTCGAAAGTATCGCTATGCGGTCTTCAAACTCGGCGTATTCCGACGGCTGAATGTCCCCGCATTTGACACCTTTCTGTAATTTCGATTTGTACTTTATCTGCATCTTCACGGGCGCGTGCTGCAATATGTAGAACTGCACCGGTGCGGCATCGCCGACCTTTTCGCTGCCCAGCCAGCCGTACTTGTCGAATATCTCGGCAATCTTGGCTTGGTTGATGCTGTCGATTCTCGTCATCTTCGCCGACAACTCGTTCATCTTCTCCTCCGACGCGCGCATGATTTGCGCCGAAACGTATTCGAGACGTACATCCTGGTCGTCGCTCATTATCTTTTTTAGCGTGCCTCGCAACTCCTTGTCGAACCGGCTTTCGTATTTTTCGTTGCGGACTTTCATCGAATCCAGCAGGACATTCCACTGCTTGTCGTAATGCAGCATCGCCAAATCATTGTCCGTAGCGAGATTTTCCGAGTGCCACTCCTTGTCGATTTCCAGCCGGCGGAACAGCAACTGGTATGCCTGCTTGACATGATACGACTTGGCGGCGGCACAAGCGGCATTGTAGAGGTGATACGCCGGCTGCTCCGAAATGCGGAACGCCTTTATGTAATCCCTCAACGCGGCTTCGTTGCGGTTGCTGCGCAGATGCTGCTGCGCACTCTCTATCAGGGCGTCGTACTCCGAACGCTCCTGCGACTGAACGCCGAATGCCGTTGCGACGACCATCAATACCGATATGAAAATCTTCCTGCGCATGCGAATTTCGCTATTCATACACGCGCAAATTTAACGATTATTTTCCGAATAAGCAATTTTGCCTCCGATTTTTGTGCTGTCTTTTAGGTGCGGGCGATGAATTTTGCGATTTTTGCCGCTTTTCAGGCGATTCTGCGGCTTCCGAGAGGCGGTATCGACAGGGTGTCGGGCGAAATGCGTGTTTTTATCGGCGGAAGAGACGTCCTTCGTCGTCCATTGCGATTCTGCCGTCGCCCAGCATCCGTTTGATGACGGTGATGATAATTTCGGATTCGCATCTGAATTCGTCCACCAACTCCTTTACCGTCGCGGTGCCGGCATCGATTGCCGACAGAATGTCCGCTTCGCCGATTTCCGCCGCCGGTTTCTTGCGTCTGTTTTTCAGGCAGACGTCGCATACACCGCACGGCGACGAATTTTCGTCGCCGAAGTACCGTTCGATTATCATGCTGCGGCATTCGCTTTCGTTGTTGGCGTAATGCAGCATGTTCTCGAAACGCTCGGTCATCAACTCCTTGCGGCGAGAGTACGTCTCGGGTGCTATGTAGACGTTTTCGAGCGGCAGACGTTCTTCGTCGAAGAATATCATCGGCGATGTGTTCGCCGGTATGTAGCGTATCACGTGCATCCGCCACAGCGATTTCAACAGACAGTGAACCTCTTCCTGCGGTCGTTCGCTCGCAGTGGCGATTTGAAACTCGTCGATTGCGCGGAATTCGGTGAATATGCCGTCGTAAAGACGCAGTATGGTGCGCAGTATCGCATCGAAACTGTTGCGTTCGAGACGCAATTTGTAGAGGTCGTCGCGGCTTACGCGGAACATCAGCCGTGCGGGATTCTCGCTCTCCTCGGTAAGCGTCAGATAGCCGTTCTGCTGCAACAGTTTGAGCGCGCTCACGACCGTTCCGCCGTAAAGATGCTCGCGGGCGCAGAAATCGTGGATGTTGAATACGAACGACGCCTGATAGCCGTCGCCTATTGCGACTTGCAGATAGGAGCATACCCGTTCGTATATCGATTTGACGATTTCCAGTTTCGGAAACTCCTGCTCGAACCGCTTGCGCACCCGCGAATCGTCGTCGGGAGCGACCAGAAGCACCGCATAACTGCGCTTGCCGTCGCGTCCTGCGCGCCCCGCCTCCTGATAGTAACTTTCGAGCGAATCGCACATCGAATAGTGTATTACGAAGCGGACGTCCGCCTTGTCGATGCCCATTCCGAACGCGTTGGTAGCCACCATTATCCGTGTCTTATCCGACACCCATTCGTCCTGTCTTATCGAGCGTTCGGCGTGGGGCAGTCCGCCGTGGTAATAACTCGCCGAAACGCCGTTCTCCTGCAAGTATGCCGCGACTTTCTCGGCGGCTTCGCGCAGCCGCACGTATATTATTCCCGAGCCGTCCACGTTGTTTATTATCCGCATCAGTTGCCCGTTCTTGTCGTCCACGTGCCGCACGGCATACGACAGGTTCGGTCGCGAGAACGAACTGCGCATGATATTCGGTTCGGCGAATCGGAGATGACGCATTATGTCTTCGGCGACCGTCGGCGTGGCTGATGCCGTCAGCGCGAGTACCGGAGTGTCGGGAATAAGCCGTCGCAGTTCGGCGATTCGCAGATACGACGGGCGGAAATCGTAGCCCCACTGCGAGATGCAGTGAGCCTCGTCTACCGCCAGCAGAGAGACGTTCATGCGCTGTACGCGCAGCCGGAACGTCTCGGACGCCAGCCGTTCGGGTGCGAGATAGAGGAATTTCACGTCGCCGTATACGCAGTTGTCGAGCGCGATGTCTATCTGCCGCGCCGCGACTCCCGAATGTATAGCCACAGCCTGTATCCCGCGGCGTCGCAGACGGTCTACCTGGTCTTTCATCAGCGCGATAAGCGGGGTTACGACGATGCACAATCCTTCGTTCGCAAGCGTCGGCAACTGGTAGATTATCGATTTTCCGCCGCCCGTAGGCATAAGGGCGAGCGTGTCGCGACCCGACATCACGGATTCGATGATTTCGCGCTGCATCGGTCGGAAATCGTCGTATCCCCAATATTTTTTAAGTATGTCGCGCAGCCTGCTCTCCATAACTGCGAAGATAATTCAAAATTCGGACAGTCGCAAAATAAATTTGCAGGTCGATGCACCGAGGTCGTGCGGGAACGGAAAAGGCTGCCCGAAAGCAGCCTTTTCATCGTTTAGAACGTAACCCTTACGCCTACCTGCATGTGCCAGCGCGAAAGCAGGTCGTTTTTGGAGACTGTCGCACCGCGGTATCGGTATTGCGGCGTCTTGTTGCCCGCTCCGTCGTCGTCGAGCGCGTAAACCTCTACCGGCGACGCTTTCCATGCCGACTGGTAATAGGATGCACCCCAGTCCTTGCAGAGCAGATTGCCGAAATTCAGAATGTCGAGTGTCAGTTGGAGTTTGCGACCCGTCGTCGCTCCGAAGTAGAAGTCCTGCGCGAAATGCAGGTCGAGGTGATGCTCGAACGGAGTCTGCATGGCGTTGCGTTCCGAATATTGCCCGCGGTGGCTGCGCAGATAGCGGTCGCCCTCGATGAATTTGTCGAAACTTTCGCGCTGCTCGTCGTTCTCGAACCGCATCGCTCCGAGTTCCGATTTTGTAGGTATGTACATCGGCGTGTTGCCGCGGTAGGAGTCGCCGTTCACGTCGAGGCTGTTCTGGTAATAGGTCAGCGAGTAGCGCATGCCCGAGTAGGCTTGGTAGACGAGTGATACGGTAGAGCCGAAATAGCGGGCGTAACGCTTGGTGTACGAAACCGAAGCCGTAACCTTGTGCGGCACGTCGAACAGCGAATAACTCAATCCCGCGTTGTTGGATTCGGCGGCATAGCAGCGTCCCCAGTTGCTCGGAGCCTGCGCCGAGATACCGTCCATCACCGTATACGAATGTCCGAACGTGTAGGCGGCGGATATGTCCATTCCGAAACCGAAGTGCTTGAATACCGAAGCCGAAACGGAGTATGAATAGCCTTTGTTAGTGTTTTTCAGATGGTATATCGACGAGAACTGCGCATTGGCTGACGAGTCGTAGAACACCGTCGTGTTGTCGGCGTTCGCCATATCGGCAGATACGGCATAGAGTTTATTGCCCTTGTCCTGCGCCACGAGATTCTCGACAAGCATGTTGTTGAACGTTTTCGAGAATATGCCCTCGACCGTGAACCGCCAGCCGCTGCGCAGCCGCTGTTCCAGTGCCAGATTCGCTCTGAAAACCTGCGGATACTTGAAGTCGGGGCTTACCGCATGGATTGCAGGATTGGATACGGTCTCGCCGCTCGGCTCTTCGCCGAATGCCGGAGTGGCGGCATTGTAGAGCGCGTATCCACGTTGGGTGGTTCCGGTGTTCGAGAAACAGTTCTTAATCCATACGAACGGAACCTTGCCGGTGAAGATTCCTGCCCCGCCGCGCAGTGTCGCCGTATATTTGTCGCTGTCGGCTGCTTTCCAGCGGAATCCGATGCGCGGAGACAGCATGACGCGGGTTTTCGGCTTGCTGTCGGTGCGGATGCCGTATTTCACGGCGATTTCGCTTGCATTGAACACGGGATTCTCGTTCGGAGTGTCGAAGATTACCGGAATGTCGGCGCGGATGCCGTATGTCAGCGTAAAGTTGCGGGCTGCCGACCATTCGTCCTGAATGTAAAGCCCGAATTGTGCTGACGACGTGTATATGGCAGGATTGCCGATAGGGTAGTTGCGGACGTATGCCGACGAGTTGTCTTTGAGGAAGTCGTCGAGAGTGTTGTAGGTGTACGAACCGAAGGCGTTGGCTACATACGTTACCTCGTTGGTGAAGATTTCGTTGTGGGTGCCGGCGGTTATGGCGTGATTGCCCGCGTATATCGATACGTTGTCGGTTACGGATATCGAGTTCTGTTCGAGGTGGTTCATGCCGTTGTACGGATTGGTGCCTATCATCACTCTGATATTGTTGTTCTTGTCGCCGCCGTTGTCGTCCGAGAGTTTGTTTATCTGCACGTAGGGCAGCAGCCGCTCCGACTCTCCGCCGTCGATGATGCGGTTGTAGCCGACTCTCAATTCGTTGAAAACGGACTTGGATATGCGGGAGTTGAGTTCGGCTACCAGCGAATGCGTCTGATTCGAGAGCGCGTATGCCGAACCGTTGAAACTGAACGACGCCGCACTGTTGGAGTAGTTGTCCATCGAGGCGTTCAGATAGTTGTACCGCAGCGTCAGATTATGACGGTCGTTGATGTTCCAGTCCAGACGGGCTACGAGCGCGCCCGATTTCTTCACTACGTTACGATGCCCGTATCCGCCGCCGTCGTAACCTGTAAGTTCCTCGTAGCGGTCTGCGATTTTCTGTGCATCCTCCGCCGTTATCGAAAGCGGCGAGTAGCCGGCATAGAACGACGACGGAGACGAATTGTAGTCGAACTCTCCGTTCACGAAGAAGAAGAGTTTGTTCTTCACGATAGGTCCTCCGAGCGACACTCCGTAAATCTGCGTCGATTGCTTCGGCAGTTTGACCCCGCTGTCGGCGTTTTTGCCGTAAAAATCCTGATTGTTGTAATATGTGTACGCCGTGCCGCGGAACGAGTTGGTTCCCGATTTCGTTACGGCGTTTATGCCTCCGCCCGTAAATCCGCTCTGGCGCACGTCGAACGGAGCGATGACAATCTGTATCTCGTCTATCGCGTCGAGCGGAATAGGGTTGGCGTCGGCAAGTCCGCCGTTCGTGCCGGACGATGTCAGTCCGTAGATGTCGTTGCTGACTATGCCGTCTATCTGGAACGTATTGTAGCGGCTGTTCGCACCTGCAATCGAGATTCCTCCGTCTTTCGACACCATCGCTTCCGGCGTCAGCCGCGCTATGTCGTATATCGAACGCGAGATGGTCGGCATCTTTTCGATAACCGAGTTGTCGAAATTGTTCGCCGCACCGTTGCGCGCCGAATCGTAGCGGTCGATGTTCACGACGATTGTTTCTATGCTGCGGCTGTCGTTCAGCGAAGCGTCTACCTCTTTCGTTTCGCCGAGTTTTAATCTTATATTGTCGAAATTGACAGCCGTGTATCCTATATACGAGATTTCTACGGTGTATGGACCGCCTACTTTCATTCCGTTCAGACGGTACGAGCCGTTGGCATCCGATGCCGTGCCGTATTGCGTCGATGACGGGGTGTGGGTGGCGATGACGGTCGCTCCTGCGAGCGGCGTGCCGTCGGCAGCCGTGATTCTGCCCGAAATTGCGGATGTGGTCGTCTGGGCGAAAGCGAATGCCGGCAGTGCGACCGATGCGAGAAGGGTTAAAAGATATTTCTTCATATAGCACAAAAAAATAGGGTGTTACAGATAATTTTATACTAACGGTATTCCAAAATTATTTGACAATGCGGGTTCCGACAAAAGCCCCTGCCTAAGGCGGGGGTTTGGGGGTGGGTCAAATTTGTAAACGCGGCTTTGCCGCGAGAACCGAGACCGACAGTTGAGATAATAGGTTCGTAAATCTGATAAGGTGTAGAGTCGTGCATAGTTATAAATATAAAGTCCCGATGTCAGACATCAGGACCCATATACCCATCTGCACGCACGACGATACCCGAATATGAACAGGTACGCACCGACGATGCGAATATACGATTTCTTCCATCCGGACTTTAACCGTCGGTATCGGAATTCCACCGATTCAGTCCCTTTCGGGAGTCGCGGACTATCACCGCCGGTAGGGAATTACACCCTGCCCTGAAATCTTATTTCGGGTGCAAATATAGCGATAGTTTTTGAAATTGTACTCTTCGGGTGCGAAATTTTATGCGGCTGCCCGTTTCTCGTTGCGTGCCGCGATGCCGATGCTCAATTCGTAGAGCAGGTACATCGGTATGACTACCAGAATCATGCTGATGATGTCGGGAGGCGTGATTATCGCCGCGCCGACCGCAAGGATTATTATCGCGTGGCGGCGGTATTTGCGCATGAATGCTGCCGTCAGTATGCCGAGCCGCGAAAGGAAATAGACGAGTACGGGCAGTTCGAACACGAGTGCGCATACGAGCGACATGTTCATGACGAGCGAGATGTATGACCCGACGTCGATTAGGTTGCGTATCTCGTCGCTGACCGTGTATCCGCCGAGAAAGTTCACCGAGAGCGGAGCGAGTACGAAGTAGCCGAACAATACGCCGACAATCATGCACAGTGTTACGTTAAAGAAGAATATCCGTCCGTTTTTCAGTTCGTTGTCGTTGAGGGCGGGTTTGACGAATCCCCAGAGTTCGAACAGCACGTAGGGCAGCGAGAGTATCAGCGCGGCATAGAATGCAATCATGATGTGCATGTTCAGTTGCCCCGCCATCGACGTGTTGATAAGCGTCAGGTCGCCGCTGTTTATGCGCAACGCGTCCGAACCGGTGGCATCCGCGAGCCAGCCCATTGCCGCGTTGGTCGGGAAGTCGGGCGATTTCGGTCCCATGACTATCGCCATTATTGCATCCTTGGCTAAAAACGCCGCGACCATCAGCACCGCAACGGCGATTACCGACCGCACGATGCGCGGTCGCAATTCGTCGAGATGCTCGAAGAAACTCATGTCGTTAGCGTCTTTTTTCTCCTTTGCCGCCATTTCTCAATCCGTATTCGAGTACAAATTTAGGAAGAAATCGCATACAAAAGCAAATCGCAGTATGAAATATCCGTATAAAATGTCATGCGCCCGACGGAATAATACCCGCCGGGCGCATGACTATGCATTGCCGATAGGTCTGTTCGGCAGAGCAGCGTGCGTCTGCATCTGTGTTATTGAATGAAATTCTCGATTCGGTTTGCAGGATTGAGCGGCGTCTGGTCGGACAATACCAACGATTTTACCATGTGCAGCGTTCCCTGCTTGTACTTTTGGAAATGTTCCGATGCGATGTGCCGTTCATAGGCAGCCTTGCTTGCATAGGTTTCGAGAATGGTTATCTTGCAGGGATTATCCTTATCGCCGACAGCATACATTGTAAGCACGCCCGGTTCGGTGCGCAGAGATATTTCGCCGACTTCGGTCGCATATTTCATGTATTCGTCGAGATATTGCGGATGAACCTCTATTTTCGATAATCTTACGATTTCGTCGGATGTCATCGGCTCTTTGGCGCACATGGAGGGTTCTTTGTCGAGTTTCAGACATTTTCCGATTACTTCGCCGGTGGCGATGTAGGAATAGGTAGGGAACTCGAACAGTACGGGCTTCAACCGCGTATAGTCGGGCTTTCCGCTGTCATCGAGCATGTCGGGTGCGACGTACGTATTGGCGACGGAGCAGATGAAGTTGTCGAAACCGTCCGTTTCGTAGATGTCCGCTACGTCGCACTCCATCGTCAGCGGCGACGCGTCGATTACCGGCGTGCCGTTTTCTCCCCAATGATATTTGAATACTCTTGATTTATCGACCGATGCACCGCTTACGCTGCCGACGTAGTCGGCTTTCGGAAGCATTTCGCGGCTTACGATATTGACGGATAGTTTCTTGGATTTACGTATACATTGATTGGTGTAATGATTCTTGCTCATACTGACTGACGAGTATCCGGTCATGCCCGATAATGCCCGTATGCGCCACCAAAAGCCAATTTACTTTTACGTCGGATTCTGCACCGACGACCGTTACCGGCATAGGATAGAGTGCAAGCCGGTTTCCGATATTCGTCTTTTCCATTTCAGTCGTGTTCATATGTTTCGGTTCGTCCTTTATTGTTGCTCCGCACGAGTATAGAGCGGCGGCGAGCATGATACATAATAGTTTTTTCATATCATAAATCATTTTTATTCGTCTATCTGGCTTTCAATTAACAGCCGGTTGGTGTGCCGTCGTGCCGGTTGCGACATATTTCTTGTAAGACTTTCGATTTCAAAAGTGTACGGCAGTGCAGCATAATCCCGATATTCTTTGTCAAAAGTAGAACGATTTTACCGTTCCGACGATAGACAGATTACGGATTGAATTACCTCTTTTACGGATTTTCAACGTCCAGCCTGCCTCTGCTGCTCAGCATTGCAGCAGTCGCTTTCCCGCCCGTGGCTTGATTGTTGGATTGCATACGGCGATAAACCAAAAACAAAACGATCGTGAAACGAATTATTTTTACACTCGGGATTGCGCTGCTGTTTACGTTGCAGGCTGCGGCGCAGTGCGGCAAGACCGCTCCGAAACAATGCGGATGCGATACCGTGTTGTTGTCGCAGACGCGCAACGTCGATTACATCGTAAGCAAATACCTCGTGAAAGACAAGACGGGGAAAGACGCTTCATTCTCGGTCTACTATGCCATCAATCTGTCGAATATCGCGAAGACTTTCTCCGACAACTCGGTGCAACTCTCCGATATGAGTTGTTTTATCGGCAGTTCGTCCGATTCTCTGATGCATATTTCGTCCGCTTCTGTCGCGGGCTATTCGTCGCCGGACGGCAATCCGAAGTTCAATGCGGCTCTGGCAGCGAAGCGTGCGGCTGCATTGAAACAGTATGTCGAAACCAATTATCGTCCTGCATACGGCGTAACCGTTACTTCCAAGGCCCTGACATGGAAAGATTGCGTGCCTGCCGTGGAAAATTCGTCGATAAGCGACCGCGGCGAAGTGCTTCGCATATTGAGCAGCGGATATTCCGAAGCGGAAAAAGAGCGTCATTTGCGACAGATGCCGGAGGCGTGGGAATATCTGAAAACCAAGGTGCTGCCTAAAATGCGTTATGCAACCGCGACGTTCGACTATAAAAAGGATGTGGTCATCGACCGTACGGTTGCCGTACAGCCGCCTAAACCTGCCGAACCGGTCGTTACGGAACAGCCGCAGCCGAAACCGCAGCCGGTAATGATTATCGAGGAGGAGGAAACGGGAATCGTCATCGACGTGCGCCCCGAGGACGATTGCTACGACCGTCGCAGCAGACGCCGTTAGCGGTTAATTTATCGATTTGCATCGATAAATTAAATAAAATTTCCGTTCGGGTTTGTTTAATCGCGAGTTATTCTTATCTTTGCATTACATTATACAGATTGGATGCGGACATGCGCGGATTGTGCCGCGCGCGTATTCGGGTTCGACTTTGAGAGTGTAACGATTAAATTATAAATGTTATGGCAAATTTAAGAAATCTGAAAAAGGAGATTGACTATCGTTTGGAAGAGTTGGTTTTCGATTGCGACATGGCAATCTATTTCCAGCCGACCAAGGAGCAGGAGATATTCGCGGTTATGCAGGAGGGCGTGGAACTCCGCAACGAATTGTATCACAAGGCAAGCAATCCGACCGAGCCTAAAAACAGGTCGCTCGTCCGCAAGTACTATGCGGCTTTGCGTGCCGAAATGGTCGAGTCGTTCGGCAAACTCTTCGAGAAACTCAGCGCAATCAACGCCTAACGAGTGTCAGCAGAAAATATCCGTTGCATAGAATTTTCTATGCAACGGATATTTTTTCTTTAAGGACCTTAAAGACTTTAAAGACCTTAAAGTTTATCGCCGCCATAATTGGCGGCGATAAATCTACAAAGTAGTTGCAATCTCCTCCATGAATTCCTCCGCTTCATCTTCGGTTAGCGGCATGGGATGCTTTATATGCGCCAGTACCATGCAGTTTAGACCTGCATTGACCCATGGCGGCAACACGTACATATCCGGCACTTCCGTCCTCAAATACCTGCAAAATGTGTTGTAATCTACCGAACAAAGATATTTTCCGAAAAGGTCGTGCGCTCTCCTTTTGCACCGTGCGGAATTAGTCTTTTCGCAATAGATTTCGTGGATTTTCTGAGCAATCAGAATGCGCCAGACAATGTCTTTGATTTGTGTCATAGTTTTGATAATTTTAATGTTACGGCAATATTGCCGACATTAAATTATCGCGCTACGAACTATGTGAGAGCGTGAATTTGTTGCTTTTTATCGGAAAATATCCATGATGAATATTATTTCTTCATTCTGCTTACTGATTGTAAGTCATTTCGGGTCATTTTCAGGTGATACAATAAAATATTGTATGTATCTTTGCAAGATACTTCATTGTTGTTGTAAATCAGTATAAAATAATTGCAATCGCACCAATTTAGGTGCGATTGCAATAGAAAAAGAGGGCGATTTGTGAGGTTTAACGCTTGCTGATTCCCTGTAATATCAATACATTGCAAGGAAATATTTTTATTTGATTAAAAATTGATACCTACATTAAAATAAAACGATGTATTACGGTAACTTGTTTCTTTTCTATAGACATCATACTCATCTTTTTCTTCATGTATATAATTTAGTCTTTGATGCTGTAAACCCAAACTGAAATTAAATTTTTTTACTCGCAGACCCACTCCGAATTCACAGTGAAAACCTCCGTTTAATTTGGATGTAATGGTTTCGTCATAATAAGTAATCTTACTGGAAAGTTTGCTATTTGTCGGAACTGCTACACTGTATCCGAGACTTAATGTAACGAATGGTGTCAATTTCTCGTTAATCGGATACATGCCTTTCAGATTTATATAAATTGGTATCAATATATTTTTCCAATTATCGTCACTGACGTCTTTATCTATTTTCCCGTACATATATTGCAAACCGACACCTGCGCCTGCGAATGCATACTTATAAATCTGTACGCCATGAGTAGTTGAGAAAATCGGACGAGAAAAATTTGACTTAATCGTTGATTTTTCCGGTTTTTCGTCCATAATGTCATAATAAGCAATGTCTGTTTTAGAACCCGTCGCAAATCCGATATTTACATCACCCGAATATTTGACGAAGAATGGGTCTCTGATTTTCGGCTCTTTCGGTTGTTTTTGCGGCTTTGGACTTTGTGCATAATACACAGGTTTGCGTTGTTGTTGGTATTGGTTAATGGTTGGTTGAGAAACTTCTTTCGTCATTTTCTGTACATCATCAATTTTATAGACGAAGATATTACCGTCTTTCGTTTGAATCTTGATTTCTTGATTCGGAACCTGCTCGATAATAACACCGTGAATTACAGAGCCGTTTTTCAAATAAACCACGTCGTCGTACTGATTTTGCGCCGATGCATTGAGTGCTGTTGCAATTGATATTACGATTGCGAATATAATTTTCTTCATTGTTTAATGTTTTAATAGATTGTTTAACGTTTGTTTAAAATCTCGACAGGAAAGTCTCCGCTTTTTAATTGATTGTTTTCATCAAACCATTTGCATTTTGCAATGCTGTGATTATCCGTTCCATCAAGCATTTTGAGCGGATACTCATAAATCGTCATTTCCGGACCTCCGGATTTTAGGATGACGATATCACCGATATTAAAACTCATAATAAATTAATGTTTTTTGCTGCACCGACCCCATATTTGGCGGGTTATGTATAAAAAAGAAAGTGTGGAGTCGTTCGCTTATCTGACAAGAGGCTCTGGAATGCCCGAACAAAAATAAGCAACACACCACACTTGGGCAGATATATATCGGAATAGATACAATCTACGCAAGCAAATGAGTGTTTGTAGTGCCTATCCCTTTGTCTGTGAAATTTTCCAGATTTCTTGCCAAGGATTCAGCGAAACACTTTCGCAATAATATGTAGTCATCGCTGCCGATGACGGTACAAAATTAGAAAATGTTTCCGAAAAACAAACAACTCACTCGGTGTATTGCTTAAATTTTTCGTTGCAAAGTTCAGAAAAACAAAGTTTCCGTGCAATAGCGGATGGCGCGGAAACATAATTTTGTTTGTTGCAGATTGGGAAATTGTATTTTTAACCGGTGTTAAAACGTCGTTAAAGCCCCTAAGGACCTTAAAGTCTTTAATAAATAATAATCTTTTTCGGATAGTGCTTCCGTCAGTGTTCGTGCATGCCGAGTACCGTGTGGGCGACGCGACCGTGCGAGACAATCTGTATCGGACACTGGTAGTTGTCGAGTTGCTCCTGCGTGATGATGTTGGAGTCGTGGCGGTGTACCGAACGGTTTACGCAGACGATGTTTTTCACGACGCTTGTGATAGTGCCGACGTCGTGCGAAACCATCACGATTGCCATTTTTTCGTTCAGCCGCCGCAGTAGGGTATACAGTTCGTTCTCGAAACGGTTGTCCACGAAATTCGCCGGTTCGTCGAGAATAAGCAGTTTGGGTGACAGTATTATCGCGCGGCAGAGCAGTGTGCGCTGCAACTGACCGCCCGAAATCTCGCCGATTTGCCGGTCGGCGATTTCGGCAATGCCCGCCATTTCGAGTAATTCGAGCGCACGGGCTTTGTCCTCGCGATTGTAACGATGCAGAAATCCCTTTTCGGATTGCAGCCCCGACATGACGACCTCTTTTACCGAGATTGGAAAATTGCGGTCGAAGTCCGATTGCTGCGGCATGTAGCCTATATGACGTTTGCCGCCGATATTGAGTTCCGGCGAGAAAGTTATCGTCCCCGTATGCGGCACGGTTCCGAGAATGCTCTTTATCAGCGTGGTTTTTCCGCCGCCGTTCGGACCTATTATGCCGAGAAAATCATCGTCGAATATATCGAGCGAAACATGTTCCAATGCCGCGTAGTCATCGTAGCGCACGCCTACATCGCGCAGAGATATTATTGCCGACATAACTACTCGGTTATTAGCGATGTTATGCGTTTTATCTCATGTATGACATCTTCTGCCAGCGGGTCTATCTCGACGGCATCCGCACCTATGTCGTCGCAGATGATCTCGACGCTCGAACGAGGGAATTGCGATTGGTAGAATACGTGCCGGATTCCGTCGCGTCGTGCTGCCGCGATAATTTCGCCCAGCCGTTTCGCGCTCGCCTCCTTGCCTTCATTTTCGACCGATACCTGCTCGATGCCGTAATTGCGGGCGAAGTAGGTGAGTGCCGGATGATAGATGATGAAATAGGAGTTGGACGAACAGCGGCACATTTCGGCAACCTCTTCGTCGAGTTCCAGCAGTTTCTGACAGAGCGCGTCATAACGCGGTGCATATTTTCCGACCGAGTCGGGCAGCGCGACGGATATCGCCTCGAAGGCATTTTCCGCCATTATCATCAACTCTTTCGGCGAACACCAGATGTGCGGGTCGATGCCGTGCGAGCAGTGCTTGCCGTGGTGGTGATGCGAGCAGCAGCCCGCTATCGGTTCGATGCCTTTGCTCAAATCTATGATTTTGCTTTTGTCCTGCAATTTGCCCAGCAGGTTATTCTCGAAATCGAGTAAACCGGTACTGAAAATAAGTCGCGCATCGTTCAGTGCGATAAACTGTTTTGGCGTCGGCTCGAAAGTTTCGGGCGATGCTCCGGCAGGTACGAGAATCTCCACGTCGAAATCGTCGCCGACAATCTCGGTTACGATTTGCTTTATCGGTGCAATCGATACGAACATCGTGTTGTCGTATTTGCGCTCGGTGCGGCACGACGATGCGGCGAGTGCGGCTATTGTCAATATATATATAAGTATGCGTTTCATAATGCGTTTCGATTTGCTTCGGCAAAGATAGAACATATTTGCGGAAAATGATGCGCCGAAAAGACTACTTTTTTCGTGCCAGTTCTATCGCCTCTTTTCCGGTAAGATGCTCTATTCCGAGTTCAATCATGCACATTCTGTCGAATCCCTTTTCCATTTCTCTGTCGAGATTCCCGAGATTGCTCGGGCCGTATTTTGCCGCCAGCAACTCTGCCGTCCTCCGTTTCTCGACCGGTTCGTCGATGATTCGTATGCGACCGAATGCAATGACGCTGCGAAAATGGGTGGTGAATTCCGCCGGTATGACGATGTCTTGTGCGATTACGCAGAACGAAGCCAGTTCGTTTCGGCGAATGGCGTCTATTTTGTGTCCGCTCAACGCGCTGTGGAAATATAATTTTCCGTCATTGTAGACGTAACTCATCGGAACCGCATACGGATAACCGCCGTCGCCCGACAGCGCAAGCACTCCCGATGTGCAATTCTCTAAAATTGCAATGCTCTCTTCCTCCGACAGAAGTTGGCGATTGCGACGCATTTCTCTGAACATATTATTTATGTTTTCTTGTTTCTATAACCTGCCGCCGTCGTTCCATTCGCCGTACATGACTCCGCGGCGGGTGCAGTCGATGAATTTTTCAAGTCTTCGGCGATATGTATTAGGGTCTTTGCTTATTTTTAACCTGATATTTCCGATTCTGACACGTTTGTATAAATCCGGCAGTCGTGCGAAATTCTCAGCGAACACCTTATCGCTTTGCAGCAGTGCGAGAATATTCTCGTCCATGCACTGTTCGTCGTCATCCATATTGTCCGGCAGGACTGCGCGTCCGGCATCGGTCATCAGCCCCGAGCGTTCGAGGTGCCGGCATCTCTCCTTGTTGAGTTCCGTCCAGTTGCTACCGCTTTTTCTCGGTGTTATTCTTTGCAACGTCCTGTTTTCATGGGTCTTGACCGTCGAATCTATCCATCCGAAACACAATGCTTCGTATACGATGTCGAGATAGGGTAGTCCCTCGCGGTCGGACTTGCCCGACCGGTTGCATACCACCCATACTTCCCGATGCGAATCGTGATTGCCTGCCAGCCAATCTCTCAATTCGTTGCGGGAGGAGAATTCGAGAACCAGTTTCGCTTCCATGATATGCGAAGGTATAAATAAAAATGGAAATGATATACAACCTTTCATAAATAGTCATCGTAAAGCATCGCATTATGATGATATTTGATACGGAACGTTCGCACGTTGCTGTTGATGTAAGGTTTAATGTGCGGCGTATGGTTCTTTTTATGATACAATTTGTTATATTCATAAATTTTGATTATATTTGCTTAATAAATGACAAATATTTTGTCAAAAGTGCAATCTTGAAAAACCAAATAAAATTGGGTGATATGAGAAAATTTATTTTGCTGATCGTCATAGGAATGACGAATTGGAGTGTCGCTTTGGCACAAGAGTATCGAGTGGAGGGCGCGACGGTTGTCGTCGAAAAAATTATCGAAAATACGGGGCTTTCGATAAAAGAGTGCCACAATAAACTCATAGGCTATTTCGCAACCGTTTGGAACAACGCCAATAGAACGACGATGTTGGATATTGACGACCATTTGATATACAAGGGATTACTGGGCACGACAACTGTTTCGATGGGAATATGGAAATATGACGTTCCAGCGACAATCGATGTTGCTATAAAAGATAATCGTGTTCGCATCCAAATTTCAGTTTCCGAAGCGAACGGGCACTCGACGCAATGCAATAATACGTACCTGCTTGTGAGCGCGGCACCCGTTGCAGAGAAACATTCCGTTGTGAAAAACAATATAACGAAGAGCGCAGCGGAGAAAATATTCGAAAATACAATATCCGATATACGTGGAATTATATTGGGTGTTGAAAATGCTATCTTGTCGAAATCGACGACAGACTGGTAATTGTTCCGTGCAGAATGCTCTAATAAGCAGACTAAATGCCTGTTTATTAGAGTATTGTTGCCAAATTCTGACTCATCTCCTCGTCCACGTTGTAATATCGGGCAACGGCTTTACTGCCCGCTGTATGCCCCGATAAAGCGCATACGAGGTTCAAATCCTTTGTCTGCTTGTAAAGGTTGCCGACGAACGTCCGACGCGCCAAATGGGACGATGCAACGTCGCAGATAGGTCGCTTTTCCTCCTTGCCGGTTCGGGGATTGATGATGGTAATGGAGCGAATAACTCCCGCGATGCGGAAAATCTCCTTTATCGCATCATTGTACTTTTGTTCGCTGATAAACGGCAGAAGACGGTCGTCGTCGCGGGCTGAAAAAATTGTGCTGATACCTAATTCGTCATCCTGAGTGAAACGAAGGATCTAAAAACAGTACCAAGCGAACTGCCTATGAATGACTTGTAAATATCGATTGTTGAAAATATCTTGAAAGATAAAAATCGGCAGTATTGGGTGCATCGCCATTTTTAATTAGATTTGCACAAAACATTTTCGCTATGAGCCTGAACACCCCTTCACGAGTAATCGAAATCGCCGAAAGTGCCGCAGAAAACAAATTGGGAATGCCGCCGGGCAAACTTGTCGTTGCCGGAATACTTGCGGGCATCTATATCGCTATGGGCGGAACACTGTCATTGATAATAGGATACGGATTTCCGGAGATTACAGCCGCCAATCCGGCGATGCAGCGGCTGCTGTCTGGAATGATGTTCCCTCTCGGACTTATTCTCGTGGTTTTCGCTGGTGCGGAACTGTTCACCGGAAACAATGCCGTGTTGATACCCGGTTTGATGAACCGTCGGTACGGAATCGGAGCGGTATTGAGAAACTGGATTGTCGTCTATCTCTGCAATTTTATAGGCGCGCTGTTCTTTGCCTATGTGATGGTGTATCAGGCTGGTCTGCTATCCGAGATATGGCGCGGCGCGATAGTCTCGATGGCGGAATTCAAAGTGTCGATGCCTTGGATAAATGTGTTCTTGAAGGGAATAGGGGCGAACTGGTTCGTCTGCCTTGCCGTATGGCTCGGATTCGCGTCTCAAAGTGCCGCCGGCAAGATAATCGGGCTGTGGTTTCCCGTAATGTGCTTTGTCGCACTCGGTTATGAACATAGTATTGCCAATATGTTTTTCATTCCATTGGGAATGATGTGCGACGCGGAAGTCTCCATAGCGGATTTTGTAATCGACAATCTGATTCCTGCGACATTGGGCAATATCGTCGGCGGCGCATTGTTCGTTGGCGGCGCGTACTGGTACTTGTCGGCGAACAGCCGCAAACAATGATTGATAAAAAATGGCGATTATATACAGTTTTTACACTAAAACGTCATCGCGAAGCACTGCATAAAGAATAAATATATGTTTGTCGTAATTCTTACATACATAAAACCGCTGGACGAGGTCGATAAATACCTTGCCGCGCATCGTGAATATCTCGCCCGACATTATGCTGCCGGAGATTTTATCGCTTCCGGTCCGCAGACGCCTCGCGTCGGCGGTGTGATAATGATGGAGGCTGACAGCCGTCAAACCGTAAACGCAATTATCGCGGAAGACCCGTTTCATGCCAACGGCATTGCCGACTATCGGATAGTGGAGTTCACTCCGACAATGTTCGTAAACGATGATTTAGAGCGTATTATAAAATGATAGAGACGAAAAGACTTATCCTCAGACCATGGCAGGATTCGGATGCGGACGCACTGTTCAGATATGCCTGCGACCCTGACGTCGGACCTGTTGCGGGTTGGGCTCCTCATACATCGGTAGAAAACAGTTTGGAGATTATCCGGACTGTATTTGCTGCTCCGGAAATCTATGCCGTTGTGTTGAAAGAGACTAGCGAGGCTGTCGGCTGCTGCGGAATAATGTTCTCCGACGGTCTCCACACTGCGGAAATGGGACAACACGAAGCGGAGATAGGCTATTGGATTGGCAAACCGTATTGGGGGCGAGGCTTGATTCCGGAAGCGGTCATGGCGTTGTTGTCAAGATGCTTCAACGACTTGACTCTTGATACCGTATGGTGCGGATATTATGACGGGAACACCAAGTCGAAACGGGTTATTGAAAAATGCGGCTTCAAGTTCCATCATACGAATAAGGATATCGTATCTCCGCTTGGGGACAGACGGACAGAGCATTTCTACGTAATGACAAGAGCGGATTATTGTGCCATGCGTCCGTTAACGGTTTGATTGTAAGGTCATTTACCGACTGGGAACACGATTGTATAATGGTTAAACGTTTGCCATAATTATAACGCGAATATATGACAGACTGAAAATATCGGTAATGATGCCCAAAAATGATTATAAATGATAAGTATAGTTGTCATTACGTCGATAAATAAATGGCTTAATCGCTTTGACAAACCTCGGGGTATATGTTTATCCTTATACATATTTTTGGTGCAATATGGACATTATGTTAAATTTTTAATTCGGGGTAGTTCGGAATATGAAGATATGCAGTGATTTACGCATGATGCTGTCTGAACGGATACATGCGAACAATATTCGGCAAATACTCAATTATGTACGTGCGAATAACTGTTTGCGTGAGTTTGCCGAGTTTATTTCTGACAGCGACGCCGATGTCGCATACCGCGCATTGTGGACTTGCAATCATCTGACGGACGCAGAGATAAATTCCTTGCCGGAAATCTTGATTGTCGAGTTGATAGACGCCGCGACGGATTGTAAAAACAGCGGTCGGCGTCGGTTGATGCTGAATCTGATATATCGCCGACCGGTCTGTCTGCTGCGGCATGTCGAACTGCTGGATTTTTGCTTGGAGCGGTCGCTGTCGCGGGACGAACCATCCGGAGTCCGTTCAGTTTGCCTGAAACTGGCATATAAACTTACTTTCGGAATCCCCGAATTGCAAAATGAACTGCGTCAGATACTGGATATTATGGACGAGCCTGATTTGCCGCCCTCGTTACGCTGTGTGCGTAAAAATATTTTACGCTCTATCAAGCGTCTTCGGTAAACCGATTTTAGGTATTTAATTCAATACCTATATCATATATATCCTATTTTTTTGGAATCAACGATTCGAAAGTCCCGTTCTTGTAGGCAATAATGATGCGGTCTATTTCCGGAGCATCCGTTCTGTTGCGTGATGACGGATGCTGCTCGGGCTGGTCGAATATATCCGCAGATTCGGATGCGGGGTATTTCACGTCGAATAGTTCTTCTTCGTCATTCTTTCCGGTCGACATCGGGAACAATTCGTTTTGTCCGTTTTGTGCCGGAGTTTCGTTCGCCGATTGAGCCGTCGTTGAATTGTACATGTCGTCCGAATCGCCGAGCAGCCAATACGGATTGATTTTCGGAAAGCGCGTAACGATTCTGCGAATCAATTCGTAACTCGGCTGGTTGCGTCCCTTCAAGATATGAGAGATTACCGGAGGATTGACATCCAGTCTGCGGGCAAGTCCGCTCGGCGTCAAATTCTCCGTTTGTATCAGAATCTGTAATTTTTCTTTCATAATCTTGATTTTTTACAAAAATAAATACAATTTACAATATATACAAACATTTTGTAACATTTGTGAAATGTTAATAAGTGTTAATAATCTTTACAAATGTTAACATCTCTAATATGGTTAAGTATACCCATTTGTATTTGTTCGTCTATCAAATTAAGTGATAATCGTAATTTATTGATAATGTTGATAATATTATGTGATTATTCAGCGCAGAATAAACACCTTGTTGTATTGTCCGAAAAACGGCTATGTATATTGCTTTTTAATTTATATAGTATTTATAAAATACTGATATTTATGATGTTTGTATTTGAATATTCAATATATGAACGCTGTGAAAATAGTGGATTTTTGGAAGGCTTTACCCTGTTACAGATGTTAATTGGATATAATTGTTATCAGGATGTTAACAGATGTGTTGTATTACAAATGTTACAAATGTAATTAAGAGAGGCGAACACTTTGTTTACATTTGTAAATAGCCACTCGTTTTTTCAGTAAAAAAGGCTTGTTTTCGTATATTTATCTGCCGCTATCTGCGGATTCCGACATGGACTATCCGTTCGGCAAACATTATGTTAAATATTGATGGATATGCACAAAATATATCGTCCCTATATTTATGAATATAAGGACGATATAAAGTTGTTAACAACTACCCTGCTATTGCAGAGATTTCGCGATTTCGCCGAACTCTTCCGGAGTGAATTTCAGTTTTTCTTTGTGGAAATCGACGTCATTTTCGCTGTTCATAGGTATCAAATGTATGTGCGCGTGCGGAACTTCCAGCCCCAGAACCACCATTGCCACCTTTTTGCAGCCTGTTTTAGTCTTGATTTTGGCGGCTATGCCCTTTGCGAACGTTACGAGACCCTGCAATGCCTCGTCGTCGAGGTCGAAAATGTAGTCCACCTCCTTCTTGGGGATTACGAGCGTATGTCCTGCCGCAAGCGGATTGATGTCGAGAAACGCGAAATAGTTGTCGTCCTCGGCGACTTTGTAGCACGGAATCTCCCCCGCTACTATTCGTGAAAAAATCGATGCCATATACTTTCTGTTTTATCGTTGCTCTTCTTTGAATTTCGGCGTCATAATCTCCGAATATATTATTGCCTTTCGCAAATCGAAATCGTCGATTGAGACCGCAGGTTTTGCCTTCTCGGTGTCAGTTGTCTTGTTGTGTGTGCACTGTTTCTCCTCGGCGGCATTATGTTCCGTCCGGTTCGGCTTATTCGCCGGCATTCCTTTTTTCTTCTGCTTTTTGGTCTCCATCGGTGTCGTCAGTATGTATGTCGGTTCGATTTCCGAAAATGTCGTATCCCTTTCCTTTCTGGCGGCTTCTTCAAATACAGGCTCATCCGTCTCTGCGGACGGCGTATTTCTGGCTTTGGATGCCTTTTTTACTGCCTTTGCTATCTGTGCAGCCACGCTTATCACTATCAGCAGTACGATGCCTAAATTTTCAAGAATATCCTCCATGTCCGTGGCGTTTAGTTGTCCTTGTTGTCCATTCCCCGTTTCGCGGTTTCGATTCCTTTTACGTGCCGGAATTTGTCCATCAGCGCATTGAGCGAATCGGCATCCTGCACGTATACGCTTATGTTGCCCTCGAAAATGCCGTCATGACTGCGTATGCAGACCTCGCGGATGTTGATGCTGAAATCCTCCGATACGATGTGCGAAATGTCGAGCAGCAGCCCCATGCGGTCGATTCCCCGCAACTCAATCGTCGAAAGGTACGAAACCGCCTTGTGCTGCGACCATTTTATCCGGTCTTTTATGATGTTCTTGCCGAACTGCGACGCAAGCCGGTTTAATTCGTCGCACGTCGATTTGTGAACGATTATCTTGCCCGTCGCATTGTCCCTGAATCCGACCACATTATCCCCAGGCAGCGGATTGCAGCAACTTGCGATGACAAACTCGTCGTCATCCGCGCCCGCTTTCGCGTCGTTTTCCGCCGAATCGGTGTCGTCTGCCGGATAATCGTCGTCGTTGGTGTCGCGCCACAGTTTCCAGAATTTGAGAATCTTGCTCTTGGAGCTCGATTTGAGGACTTTTTCGAGATTGTCCAGATTGATTATGCCTGCACCGATTTTGCTGTAAAATTCATCCTTGTTGGCACATTCGTATGCCGGCAACACCTTGCGCAATACCCTGCCGCTCTGCGTTATGCCGTACTTTTCGAGTTGCTCCTCGAAAATCGCGATTCCGCGCTCGATGTTGTTCTGCCGTTCGCGTTTCAGGAAATTCGTAATCGCCTGTTTCGCTTTGGTCGTCGTAACGATGTCGAGCCACTCCGCTTTCGGCTTGGAGTTGTCGGCGGTTATGATTTCTATCTGGTCGCCGGATTGAATCTGCTTGGTTACCGGCTCGATTTTGTGATTGATTTTCGCCCCTATCGCCTTGTTGCCGATTTTGGTGTGGATGTCGTATGCGAAGTCGAGCGCAGTCGCCCCGAAAGGCAGCCTCCGCTGCTCTCCTTTTGGTGTAAATACCGTTATTTCGGATGTATACAGCGATAACTTAAAGTTGTCGAGGAATTCGACGGCGTTCTCATTAGGACCGTTCAAGGCGTCGCGTATCTTCTTCAACCAACTGTCGAATGCGTCGTCGTTCTGCGACAGCGTCGCATGCTTGTATTTCCAATGTGCCGCGAATCCGCGTTCGGCGATGTCCTCCATCCGCTGCGTGCGTATCTGCACCTCGACCCATACGCCATCGGGACCCATCACCGTCGAATGCAATGCCTCGTACCCGTTGGCTTTCGGCATGCTTATCCAGTCGCGAAGTCTGTCCGGTTTCGGCGCATATAAATCTGTGATTGAGGAGTATATCTGCCAGCACTGCGTCTTCTCCGACGGGAACGGCAGTGCCTGAAAGACGATGCGGATGGCGAACAGGTCGTATATCTCCTCGAACGGAATCTGCTTGCGCTGCATCTTGGTCCATATCGAGTAGATGCTCTTTATGCGTCCGGATATTTCGTACTTGATGTTGTTCTTGTCGAGAACCTGCTTAATCGGCGCGCAGAATTTGTCGATATACTCTTGGCGTTCGGATTCGGTATCCTGCAATTTGCGCGAAATCTCCTCATACTCCTCCGGAAACCGGTATTTCATGCAGAGGTCTTCCAGTTCGCTCTTTATCGGGAACAATCCGAGCCTGTATGCCAGCGGCGCGAACAGATATATCGTTTCGCCCGTGATTTTTATCTGCTTGTCCTTGGGCATGTAGCCCAGTGTCCGCATGTTGTGCAGACGGTCGGCGATTTTTATCAGTATTACCCGAACGTCGTCCGACAGCGTGAGCAGTACCTTGCGGAAATACTCCGCCTGCTCCGAGGTGTCGGCATTGAATACGCCCGACATTTTCGTCAGTCCGTCGACCATCGAAGCGATTTTGGGACCGAATATGCGCTCGATGTCCTCGACCGTATATTCGGTATCCTCCACCACGTCGTGAAGAAGCGATGCGACCACGGATTTGACACCGAGCCCTATCTCCTCTATCACTATTTTCGCTACGGCAATGGGATGCAGAAGGTAAGGCTCGCCCGAACGCCGCCTTACCCCTTGGTGCGCCTCCTTTGCAAGAAAGAATGCGCGTTTGATGAAATTCCAGTCCTCCTCGTTCTTGCAGATTTTGGTGCAGGAGCGCAGAAGATCTTCATAGGCTTCATCTATAAGCCTTTCATCTTCCGAACTGTAACCCATGCCACGTAAAGTTATTTGTTAGCCTTCATCGCCTCTCTGACCTTTGTCTCGATTTCGGCGCACAACTCCTTGTCGTTTGTCAGCAGGTCTTTGACCGCATCGCGTCCCTGACCGATTTTGCGGTCTCCGTAAGAGAACCACGAACCCGCCTTGCGGATGATTTCGTAATCGACGCCGAGGTCGATAATCTCGCCGATTTTGGATATTCCCTCACCGAACATGATGTCGAATTCCGCCTTCTTGAACGGAGGTGCGACCTTGTTCTTCACGACCTTTACTTTGGTTCGCGTGCCGAGTTGCTCGTCGCCGTCCTTGATTACCGAGGTGCGGCGGATGTCGATTCGCACGCTGGCGTAGAATTTCAGAGCGTTACCGCCGGTGGTCGTCTCCGGATTTCCGTACACGACGCCGATTTTGTCGCGCAACTGGTTGATGAATATACAGACCGTCTTGGTCTTGGAGATGCTCGACGTGAGTTTGCGCAGTGCCTGCGACATCAGTCGTGCCTGCAATCCCATCTTCGAGTCGCCCATCTCGCCCTCGATTTCGGCTTTCGGCGTCAGTGCCGCAACGGAGTCGATGACGATGATGTCGATTGCGCTCGAACGAATCAGCGAATCGGCGATTTCCAATGCCTGCTCTCCGTTGTCGGGCTGCGAAATCAACAGATTGTCCACATCTACACCGAGTTTCTGCGCATAATAACTGTCGAATGCATGCTCCGCGTCGATGAACGCCGCGATGCCGCCCGCTTTCTGCGCTTCGGCGATTGCGTGTATTGCCAGTGTTGTCTTACCCGACGATTCGGGACCGTAAATCTCGACTACGCGACCTTTCGGATAGCCTCCGACTCCCAATGCCATATCGAGCGTTATCGAACCGGTCGGAATCACCGGAATGTCGTTTACCGTTTCGCTGCTCATGCGCATAATGGAGCCTTTGCCGAAATCCTTTTCGATTTTGTCCATTACGGCTTTGAGAACCTTCAATTTTTCAGGGTTTGCCTGCTGTGTGTTTTCTGCCATGATATTTTGTTTTTTTTATTTTTCGTATGAATCCGCTATCTGTCGGTAATGGTTCTTGGTATCGACCTTCTCGAAAATCTTTTCGATGCGTCCTTCGGCGTCGATGACGAAAGTCGTGCGCAATACGCCCATATACTTGCGTCCGTACATCGATTTCTCTGCCCAGACGCCGAACGCTTCGCATACGTTGTGGTCGGTGTCGGCGAGGAGCGTGAATCCGAGCGAATGCTTGTCGCAGAAGTTGCGGTGCGACTTTTCGCTGTCGGGGCTTACGCCGACGATGCGGAATCCCATGTCGGCAAGCCTTTCGCGACCGTCGCGAAGACTTTGCGCTTCGAGCGTGCAACCCGACGTGTTGTCTTTCGGGTAGAAATAGAGTATCGTGCGCCCGCCTTTGAGGTCTGCATCGGTGAACGGCGTGCCGTCCTGCGTTGTCGATTCGAATTTCGGGACAATGTCCCCTACCGATAATTTTGCCATAAACCGAACGTGTTTCCTGTTGTGGAAATTTCCTCCAAAGTTAATGTTTTTATTTGAAATTTCGTCGTAAATCTCCAAAAAACGGTCTAATCCCAAATCATGACCGTTTCGACCTGCCGGTTGAACTCCTCCTCGGTCGTGTTGATTCGCTTCATGCAAGCCGGACAGCGTATCGCCGTTTCGGTCTCGACGTGGCATTCGCAGCCTACGCATGCACTTATCGTTCCGTAGTCATTGCCCTGATTGTGCATGAACTGCGTCCCGCAGTGTCTGCATCTGATTCTGTAAATCGTTCCCATAATCATGTTGTTTTAGTCTGTTCATGATGCAAAGGAACGACACATTTGTGTCAACTTATGACACAAAGTATTTTTATGCGATTTTTTATTACATCAACCTTCTTTTGTGGCGGTTGATGTAGTCGAGCAGATAGGTTTTCAGCCCGTGCGGTTCGATTATCCGTATGTCGTCCAGCAGTCCGGCGATGAATCTGCCTACGCCGTGCAGATTGGCGACGTCGGTTTCGAGCAGCCAGCGTTCGGGAGCGATTTGCGAAACGTACTCCTCCGCCAGCGGATACTCTTCCAAAAGGAGGTTGCGCGACAGCAGTCCCAATTCCAGTCTTACATGTATTCGCGCCGACCCTATCATACGGAAAATGTCGATGAATCCCTCCTCGTGTTCGGATTCGTGCTGCCATCCGTCGTCGAGGATTTCGACGCCGTCGATGCGGGCGGTCTTGAAAATCTTGCATTTGCCGTCCTCGGTGTCGTAACACCATACATTGACGTAGTTGGTCGTGAACCCGAACGGCTCCACCTTCCGGTCGCGAATCGAGTGCGCCGAATGGTAATTTCGCAGAACGACCTGCCTCCGGTTCTCGATTGCTTCGATAAGCGAATGGATGTTGCCCGCATTATGCCCCTTTACAACCGTATCGGCGAGCGTTTTGCTGTCGTAGACCGAGTAGAGTTTGCGTTTCAGATTAAGTTTCAGCGTATTCGTATCGTCGATACTTTCGATTGCACGACGCAGAATCACAGCCTCCTCCTCGGTGAAGTGGACGAGTTGCGAAATGTCCTTGAAATGCGGCGACTCCTTGTCGAGACGGATGCACTGCCCGCTCTTCTTGATTACGAATCCCGCATCGCGGAACGTGTCGATATAGCGGTATATGGTGCGCCGCGACATGTCCAGACGTGCGGCGATGTCGTCCACCGAGTATTCGACGTTCGCTGTCAGCATCTTCATCAGACGCAACATCCTCTCTATTTTCGGCTGGTCCATAGTGTTGTTTTAGAGCCTTTAATGTCCTTAAAGTCTTTAAGGACTTTTGAAAATCTCTATGCGGAAACGAGTTTCTCTATCTCCTCCACCTGCGTGCGGAACGTCTTGTCGGTGTCGATAAGATTGGAGATGGTCTTGCACGAATGCAGCACCGTCGCATGGTTGCGACCGCCTATCGCCATTCCGATAGCCGTCAACGGCGATTTGGTGTACTGCTTCGCCAGATACATCGCCAACTGACGGGCGATGGCGACCTCTCTTGTGCGCTCCGACGAATTCAGACGCTCCTTGTCTATCGACATGTAGTCGCATACGACCTCTATGATATGCTCTATCGTTACCTCTTTCTGATACAGGGAGACGTATGCTTTCAGTATCTCTTTCGCGAGAGTAATCGTTATGCGCTTGCCCATGAACGAGGTGTTGGCGATGAGCGACGATATTGCGCCCTCGATTTCACGGATATTGGCACAGATGTTCTCTGCCAGATATGTTACCACCTCCTCTGGAATCTCCGCATTCAGCCGGGCTGCCTTCGATTTGATAATCTTTATCTTCGTGTGGTAGTCGGGAGTCAGAATCTGCGCCGACAATCCCCATTTGAAGCGGGTGAGCAGACGTTCCTCGATATCCTTCAATTCGACCGGCGGCTTATCGGAAATCAGCACCAACTGTTTTCCCGACATCTGCAAGTGGTTGAATATGTTGAAGAATGCGTTCTGGGTACCCGGTTTGCCCGAAAGTTCCTGAATGTCATCGAGAATCAGAACGTCCACTGCCTGATAGAAATGGATGAAATCGGGAATCTCCTTGTTTATCGTCGCCGACTGGTATTGGGCTTGAAATTTGCTCATCGCAACGTACAGTACCTGCAATTCGGGATAACGCTGGCGGATTTCGTTGCCGATAGCCTGCGCGATATGAGTCTTGCCCAGTCCCGAGTCGCCGTAGATGTAGAGCGGGTTGAACGGCGTGTTGCTGCCGGGGTTCACCGCCACCGACATGCCGGCAGACCTCACAAGACGGTTGCACTCGCCCTCGATGAAGTTGGCGAACGTATAGTTCTTGTTGAGTTGCGGGTCGATGAAGATTTTTTTCAGTCCCGGTATTACGAAAGGATTGCGTATATTTGCAGTGTCGGTCTGCGTGCTGAACGGACGCGTCGTGATGGTCGCATCCGCCGACGAATCGATGGACATCTGTATGTCGCTCTTCGGCACGGCATAGCACAAACGGGTCTGCTGCCCGAACGATTCGGCGATGAGCGGTTTGAGAACGCGGAGATAGTTGTTCTCTATCTGCTCGACGAAATTCTTGTTCGGCACGCGGAGACGCAGGGTCGTTCCGTTGAACTCTATCGGAATGATTGGCAGGAACCATTTGGCGAACTCCTCTGCGGAGGTTTGCGCCTTAATCTGGCTCAGACAGTTTTGCCAAGCGTCGTTGTATGTAACCGAATTAGTAAGCATTTCGTTTGTTTATCAGTAAGTTGCCGGATGGTACGTTGGCAGATAACGCCGCATTGACTTTTCTGTGTTCCTTTCGACATTGCAAAGTTGTGAATAAATTTATATTAAAAAAATAGGTGGGTCTATTGTTTATTATCTTTTTTATGTTATGGAAATATACCCTTTCGTGAAGAGGTATTTTTAACTCGTTGATATTGAATATTTGAAATTATTATCGTATATTTGCATTAGAGAAAATAAGGATGATATTAAAATAAACATAAGTAAAACCAATAACTGACACGGATATGGAAAACTTGGAACAGACAGTGTTGAGCAAGGCTCGCAAATGGCTCGAAGGCGATTACGACGAAGCCACGAAAAAGCAGGTGAAATATTTGATGGACAACGATATGAACGAACTCACCGAGAGTTTCTACAAGGACTTGGAGTTCGGTACGGGCGGTCTGCGCGGAATTATGGGCGCGGGTACGAACCGTATGAACATCTATACGGTCGGATTCGCTACCCAGGGTCTGTCGAACTACCTCAAAAAGAATTTTCCTGACGAGGAGATTCGCGTAGCCATTTCGCACGATTCGCGCAACAACTCGCGCATGTTCGCCGAGCGGGTTGCCGACATCTTCGCGTCGAACGGCTTCAAGGTGTTTCTTTTCGATGCCCTGCGCCCTACTCCGGAGTTGAGTTTCGCCATCCGCGAACTCAAATGCCAGTCTGGCGTGATGGTTACCGCCTCCCACAACCCGAAAGAATATAACGGCTACAAGGCATATTGGAGCGACGGTTCGCAGGTAACCGCTCCGCACGATACCAATATTATAAAGGAGGTCGAAAAGATAACCGAGGTTTCGCAGGTGCTTACCGGCAGGAACAAGGAGAACATAACCATTCTCGGCGAGGAGTTCGACAAAATCTATCTCGCGGCAATCAAGAAACTGTCGCTGTCGCCGGAGAGCGTCGCACGTTTCCACGACATGAAGATTGTATACACGCCGCTGCACGGCGCGGGAGTGCGTCTGACGCCGGCATCGCTTCGCAATTTCGGATTTACCGATATCATTCTCGTTAAGGAGCAGACCGTATTGGACGGCAACTTCCCGACCGTGGAGTCGCCGAATCCGGAGGAGCGCAAGACGATGAAGATGGCTATCGAACTCGCCGAACGCGAGCAGGCAGACCTCGCCATGGCGACCGACCCCGATTCCGACCGTATCGGACTGGCTCTGCGCAACGGAAAGGGCGAATACGTGCTTCTGAACGGTAACCAGACGCTCGTCCTGCTTATGTGTTACCAACTCACGCGCTGGGCGGAACTCGGTCTCATCAAGGACGGCGACTATGTCGTGAAGACCATCGTTACCTCGATGATGCCGGATGCTGTGGCGGCGCATTACGGTGTCAAGTGCTATAACTGCCTCACCGGCTTCAAGTATATCGCGAAGATTATCCGCGAGCATGAGGGCAAGGCTAAATATATCGGCGGCGGCGAAGAGTCGTTCGGCTACCTTGCGGGCGACTACGTCCGCGACAAGGACGGTGTGTCGGCATGTTCGCTGGCTGCGGAGGCTGCCGCGTGGTGCCGCGACACGAAGGGCATGACGCTCTACGAGTGGTTGCAGGATTTGTACGTGAAGTTCGGATTCTACCGCGAAGGTCTTGTCAATGTGGTCCGCAAGGGCAAGGACGGTGCGGAGCAGATACAGAATATGATGGTCGAGTACCGCAACAATCCGCCGAAGAGCATTCTCGGCTCGAAAATCGTGAAGATTCTCGATTACAAGACGCTCGAAGAGTTGGATGTCGCTACCGGCAGGAAGTCGCCTATCGATGGTATCGAGGATAAGAGCAATGTTCTCCAATGGATAACCGAGGACGGAACGAAAGTTTCGGTGCGCCCGTCGGGAACCGAGCCTAAAATCAAGTTCTATTTCGGTGTCAAGGCTGAATTGCCGTCCGTCGAGCAGTTCGACGAGGTGCAGACCGCACTCGACGCCAAGATAGAGGCAATAAAGAAGGAACTGAACCTTTTGTAGTCTATTCTGTTGCCGATTATCAGTTTCGGGCGATGTACTATTGAGTGCATCGCCCGAAATTATATCTTGTAAGGTCTTTAAAGTCTTTAAGGTCATTAAGGACTTTAAGGAAAAACAGTCTTACAGCGGACAGGCGGATGCCTGATACGCTAACGCCACGCATTCGTTTGAGTGCGTGGCGTTCGATATGCATATTTTAACCGCTATACGCAGCCCTGAGCCATCATGGCGTTGGCGACCTTCATGAAGCCACCTATGTTCGCGCCTTTGACGTAGTTTACGTAGCCGTCCTCTTCCGTTCCGTATTTCACGCAGACTTCGTGGATGTTCTTCATGATGGAGTGGAGTTTCTCGTCCACTTCGTCGCGAGTCCATTTGATGCGCATCGAGTTCTGCGACATTTCGAGACCCGATGTAGCCACACCTCCCGCATTCGACGCCTTGCCCGGCGAGTAGAGCAGTTTGTGCGCCTGGAATATCGCAATCGCTTCCGGAGTGGAAGGCATGTTGGCTCCCTCGGCGACGCAGATGCAGCCGTTATCGACGAGAGCCTGCGCCTGCTCGCCGTTCAACTCGTTCTGGGTTGCGCATGGCAGTGCGATGTCGCACTTGATGCCCCAAGGACGCTCGCCGGCGAAGTATTTTGCGTTCGGATATCTGTCCGCATACTCCTTGATTCGTCCGCGGAATACGTTTTTGAGCATTTTCACATATTCCAGTTTCTCCTTGTCGATGCCGTCAGGGTCGTAGACGAATCCCGACGAATCGGACATCGTAACCACTTTCGCTCCGAGTTGCGTAGCCTTCTCGACCGCATACTGGGCTACGTTGCCCGCACCCGATACGGTAACGATTTTACCCTCGAAACTCTCGCCTTTGGTCGCGAGCATCTCCTGGGCGAAGTAGCAGGTTCCGTAGCCGGTAGCCTCCGGACGGAGAATGCTGCCGCCCCAGTCGAGACCCTTGCCTGTCAGCGTGCCGGTGAACTCGTCGCGCAGACGCTTGTACTGTCCGAACATAAAGCCTATTTCGCGTCCGCCTACGCCGATGTCTCCCGCAGGCACGTCGGTGTCCTGCCCGATGTGGCGGTAAAGTTCGGTGATGAACGACTGGCAGAATTTCATCACTTCATTGTCCGATTTGCCCTTCGGGTCGAAATCCGAACCGCCTTTCGCTCCGCCCATAGGCAGCGTCGTAAGACTGTTCTTGAATGTCTGTTCGAATGCGAGGAACTTCATGATGCTGAGGTTCACCGACGAGTGGAAACGGATTCCGCCCTTGTACGGACCGAGCGCGCTGTTCATCTGCACGCGGTAGCCTCTGTTGATTTCGATTTCGCCCTTGTCGTTCAGCCATGGAACGCGAAACATGATTACCCGTTCCGGTTCGGCTATCCGTTCCAGAATTTTCAGTTTTTCGACCACCGGGTCGGATACGATGTAGGGTGCCAACGACTCCACTACTTCGCGTACCGCCTGATGGAATTCCGGCTCGTTCGGATTCTTGGCGATAAGTTTCGTCATGAAGTTGTCGACGAATTGCTGTGCCTGCTGCTCCATTGTAAAATTGATTTAAAAGTTTAGGTGAATATTCTTGATTCTGTAAATCTTTCCTTCTATGAGGGTTGTCCAGATGCAACCGCTGTCGTCCGCGAAGAAGTCGTTGGCGGACGAGTTGCCGAGTTTCGCCACATTGAGTACGCTGCCGTCGCTTTCATCGATTTCCGCGACCATTCCGGTGCGGTTAGCCATGTATGCAATGCCGTTCGACGTGATTATCGGACAGAAATTGTGGTCGTAGCCCCAGCATGCGTCGGCACACCACTTTTCGGTATACTCGTCGGCATCGACAGGCACGGCTATCATCTCTCCGTCCATTGTCTTGGCAAGGAACAGCCTGCCGTCCGCGCTCAAACCGGTTGTTTCCCTGACGCGACGCTGCTTGATGCGCCATATCTCTTTGCCGGTTTCGAGGTCGAGGAACGTCATGTGGCGGTCGGGAGCGACTATCATCACTCTGCCGTTCGCGATTCGTGGCACGATATGCCCCGGTGAAAACAGAACATTGCCGTTGCCGTTGTTCCATCGCCACAACTCTTTTCCGCTCTCAGTGTCTACGCAATACAGATGACGGTTCCATGCCCCGAATACGAGCCTGTTGCCTTCGACCGTAGGTCTGCCCTGCGGCTGTCCGTAGCCGAAATCGAACTGCCATACGGTTTTGCCGCTGTCGGGGTCGATGCGGAACATTTTGCCGTTCGTACCGATGTACAGTGCATCGTCCGCGATTACCCCGTCGCCTATCATCATATTGCAGTCGCGGTTGCGCCATACTGTTTTTCCGCTGGCGGCATCGAGCGCGCACAGATTGTCGGATACGGTGGCGACTATTATTTTGCCGTCGTGCAGTATCGGCGACGAGTAAATCGGGTCGCGGAAACGCCGCTCCCAGAGGGTGCGTTTCGCCTTGAAATCGAATGCTTTTACCTTGCCTTCCGAGTTGCCGTAGTAGATTGTGCTGCCCTCGACGATGACATTGGTGTATATCGAACCCTCGTCTTCGACGATAAGTTCGGCTTTCATGCCGCCGAAATCGATAGGCGCAGGTTTCGGGTCGCACTTTATGGCTGCCAGTTCGTCGCTGTATTCCTGCCGAACGGCGTATTGCGCTATTGCCGGTTCGCCGAGCCGTTTTTCGCTGACATATATCGAATCGTTGGCGAACCTGATAACGGTGTAGCCGAAATTCTCCTCGCCTTTCTTGCCGAGCGAGAGCGAGCGTCCGAGGATACCTGGAATGGAATCGAGATTCATCAGACGCGGTTTGTGGTAGTGTCCGCACAGCGATGCGATTGCGTTGTGCCTGCGGACTATGGAGACTATCTCCTCTCGGTTGGTGAGGTCGTTGTTGAGCGGATAGTGGCAGACGCTTACGATTTTGCGACCGTTCGCTTTCGACATCTCTCTGTCGACCCATGCGAGCGTCTCGGTGCGGATACCTCCGTCCGCCATCTTCATGTATGGTCCTGCGGGATAAGCGACGAACAGATAGTCGCCCGCCTTCGCCGTCGTGCATCCGTTGTGTCCCCACAATCGGCGGAATTCCGTGTCGGCACTCTCGCTCCATGTGGTTTCGTGATTGCCGGTGGTCGCGATGCTGTGGTGGCGTATGCGTCCGAGTTTGCGGCGTATGTTCTGTAACTCCGCGTTGCTGCCCGTATTGGTTATGTCGCCCGCAACGACGATCAAGTCGAAATCCGAACGGTTGATTTCGTCTATCATCTCGTCGGCTTTCGTGTCGTTTGTCGTTTCTGGCGTTACGTGCAGGTCGGTAAGCAGTGCGATTGTGATGTCGCCGCGTTTCTGTGCCGAAACCGAAAGCGACAGCAGGATGAACAGTATGATTGAAATCCGCTTCATCTACTTGATTCTTATAAGGTTTATGCCGTCGCGAATCGGAATGATTACGTTCTCTACCCTCTCGTCGTCGCGTATCATGCGGTTGAAGTCGACTATTGCCTGCGTCTGTTTGTCGCCTTTCGCAATGGGTTCGACGACCTTGCCGTACCACAGTATGTTGTCGGCGAGGATGAAACTGCCGCTGCCGACAAGCCCGTTGTCCATCAGCGTATTGTAGTAGGCGGTGTATTCGCGTTTGTCGCCGTCCATGAACACCAAATCGTAGCGTTCGCCGAGTGTCGGCGCGATTTCGAGTGCCGAACCGATATGCAGGCGGATTTTGCCGCCGTGCTGCGAACGGTCGAAGAAACTGCGTATCATCTCTTCCAGTTCGTCGTCTATCTCGCAGGTGTCGATTATGCCGCCGTCGTCCAGTCCGGCTGCCATGCACAACGCCGAATAGCCCGTGAACGTGCCGATTTCGAGAATCCTGCGCGGGCGCAGCATCCTTACGAGCATCTCCATGAGTTTGCCTTGGATATGTCCCGAAATCATCCGCGGATTGATGACCCGCAGATATGTTTCGCGTTCGAGTTCCCGCAAAAGAGCCTCTTCGGGCGATGACATCGTTTCTATATACTGTTCGAGCGCATTCATGATTATCTGTATATCAGTGTGGATGTATCGCTTAATATCTCGTTCGCCGCATCCATTATCTGCGAAGCGGTGATAGCGCCTATCTTGCGGTATACTTCTTCGAGCGTATCGACTTCGCTGTGGACGAGCAGGCTTTTGCCGATTCCGAGCATGTAGCCCTCGTTGCCCTCCGTCGATATAGCCATCTGCGCGATGAACTGCCGCTTCGCCATGGCAAGCCGTCGCGACGAGAGTGCCGAGGTTTGGAGTTTGCGGATTTCGTCGGCGATTATCTCGCGGCATTTGTCCGAGTTGTCGTGGTCGGAACTGAAATATATCATCGCCATTCCGCAGTCGGTATACGGCGTATACCCCGCCTCGATGTTGTACGACAGCCCGTATTTCTCACGGACGCTGACATTGAGAATCGAATTGGCGCACGGACCGCCCAGAATGTTTATCAGCAGCGACAGCGGCAGCCGTCGGTCGTCGAGGATTCCGTATGCACGGTTGCCGATGATGCAGTGCGCCTGATGGGTATGGCGGTTAAGGCTTTTGTCGAAACTTTCGCACGGAAGCGGCGCGATGCGTTTGTATGAGCGGACGGCGGCTGTCCTGTCGGCGAAATAGCGGGTCGCAATCTCCTCTATCCGTTTGTTCGGGATGTTGCCTATCGAGGCGAACACCATCTGGTCGGTCGTGTATGTCCTCTCCCTGAACCGGTGCATTGACGCGCTGTCATGGCGTTCGAGGTCGCGTTTGGTGCCGAGAATATTGTGTCCGAGTTCCGAGCCGTTGAACAGCATGTCCTCGAACGTGTCGTATATCATGTCCATCGGCGAGTCCTTGTAGGTGTTTATCTCGTCGATAATTACGTCGCGCTCCTTGTCGAGTTCCCTGTCGGGGAACGTCGAATCGAAAACGACGTCCGACAGCAGTTCCGCCGCCTTGACGAAATCGCTGCGCAGCGTCGTGGCGTGTATCGTCGTATCCTCCTTGGTCGTGTAGGCGTTCAGTTCGCCGCCGAGGTTTTCGAGCCGGCAGTTCACCTGATATGCCTTGCGGTGCTTCGTCCCCTTGAAGAATCCGTGTTCGGTGAAGTGCGCCAGTCCGTATTCGTCGGCGTGTTCGTCGCGGCTGCCCGCATTGACTATCAGCGCGCATCTCGCAACGCTGCTTTTCACCTGACGGTGTACGCATCGGAAGCCGTTCGGCAGTGTGTATATGTAAAATTCTTCTTTCATTTCGCTTGGCAATGCTGTTTGAGGAATCTGCCCGTGTGGCTCCGTACGCATCCGGTTATCTGTTCGGGCGTGCCTTCGAATACCACGTATCCGCCGCCGTCGCCCGCTTCCGGTCCGAGGTCTATCAGCCAGTCGGCGCACTTTATTACATCCATATTGTGTTCGACGACCACTATCGTATGCCCGTTGGCGATAAGTGCCGCGAATGCCGACAAGAGTTTGTTGATGTCGTGGAAATGCAGTCCCGTGGTCGGCTCGTCGAATATGAACATTATCCTGCGGTCGCTGCTGTCCTTGGAGAGGAACGACGCGAGTTTCACGCGCTGGCTTTCGCCGCCCGACAGCGTGGAGGACGACTGACCGAGTTTGACGTAGCCCAGACCGACATCCTGCAAAGGTTGCAGCCGTTCGACGATTCGGCGGCAGGTCGAATTGCTGTCGTCGGAGAAAAAGTCTATCGCCTCGTCGATGCTCATGTCGAGTACGTCGCAGATGTTCTTGTCGCGGTATTTTACTTCGAGTATCTCGTCCTTGAACCGTTTGCCGCCGCACGCTTCGCATACGAGTTCGATATCCGCCATGAACTGCATGCCGACCTTGATTACGCCCTCGCCCTGACACTCCTCGCACCGTCCGCCTGCGACGTTGAACGAGAAGTTGCTGGCGACGATGCCGTTGTGCTGTGCGTAGGGCTGGTCTGCGAAAAGACGGCGGATTTCGTCGTATGCCTTTATGTACGTAACGGGATTGGAGCGCGACGATTTGCCGATAGGGTTCTGGTCTACGATTTCTATCGCGTCTATCATCTTCGTGTCGCCGTCCAGACCGTCGAAATCGCCCGGATGGTCGCCGCTGTCAGCCAGCAGACGGTGCATGGCGGGATAGAGGATGCTCTTGACGAGCGACGACTTGCCCGAACCGCTTACGCCGGTGATGCAGGTCATCACGCCGAGCGGAATATCGACCGTGATGTTTTTCAGGTTGTTCTCCCGCGCGCCCTTTATGCGGATACGGCTGTTCCAACTGCGTGTCGATACGGGTATCGCTATGCTGCGGCGACCGGTGAGATAGTCGGCTGTCAGACTGCCTTTGGCTTTTATCAAACCGCCTATATCGCCGCTGTATACTACCCTGCCGCCGTTCTCGCCCGCTTCCGGACCGATGTCCACGATATAGTCGGCGGCACGGATTATCTCCTCCTCGTGTTCGACCACGATTATGGTGTTGCCGAGGTCGCGCAACTGTTTCAGAACGGCTATGAGCCGGTGCGTATCCCTCGGATGCAGTCCGATGCTCGGCTCGTCGAGTATGTAGAGCGAGCCGGTGAGGTTGCTTCCGAGCGATGTCGAAAGATTTATGCGTTGGCTTTCGCCGCCCGACAGCGTGGACGACAGGCGGTCGAGCGTCAGATAGCCCAGTCCGACGTCGCTCATATATTGAAGCCGGCTGCGTATTTCGGTTATGATGCGGCTTGCGGTCTTGGTGTCGTGTTCGTCGAGTTGCAGTCCGTCGAAAAACTCGATGAGCGCATCGACATTCATCGACACTATGTCGGCTATCGTCTTGCCGCCTATTTTGACGTAGAGAGCCTCGCGGCGCAGTCGGCTGCCGCCGCATTCGGGACATACCGTTTTGCCCGTGTACCGCGCTTTGAGTACGCGGAACTGTATTTTTCGCCGTTCCGAATCGAGATATTCGAAAAATCCGTTCAGACCGTCGAAATATTCGTTGCCCGTCCACAGCAATCGCTTCTGTTCCGCTGTTAGTTTGTAGTACGGTTCGTGTATCGGGAAATCGAACTTGTGGGCGTTATTGACGAGTTGGTCGCGGAACCATCGCATCGTGTCGCCGCGCCAACATGCTATCGCATTGTCGTATATGCTTTTCGATTTGTCGGGAACGACCAGATTCTCGTCTATGCCTACGACCTTGCCGTAGCCCTCGCATAGCGGACATGCACCCAATGGGTTGTTGAAACTGAACAGATGTTCGGTCGGACGCTCGAACGTTATGCCGTCCGCCTCGAAACCCGTCGTAAACTCGCGCCTGTCGTCATCGGTTATTACGACGCAACTGTCAGTGCCGTATCCGAGTGCGCGCGAAACCGATTCGCGGATACGGGTCTGGGTATCGTCGTCGGCAGAGTTGCGCAGACGGTCGATAACGATGTCGATGTCGTCGGCGCGTACCGAGTCGTCGATTGCGGCGATGAAATCCTCTATCAGAACGGCTTTCCCGTCATGGTATACGCGTTGGATTCCGTCCGAAAGCAGCAGCGTCAGTTCCTCGATGATTCCCTGCCCCTCTTTCAGCCGCATCGGAACGGCTATAATTACGCGGATGCCGTCGCCGAGCGATGAAATGTACTCCGCTATATCATCGACGTCGTAGCACTTCACTTCCATGCCGGTAACGGGCGAATACGTATGCCCTGCCCGCGCGAAAAGCAGTTTCAGATAGTCGTATATCTCCGTCGTCGTGCCGACGGTAGAGCGCGGGTTGCGGGTGTTCACCTTCTGTTCGACGGCAATCGCCGGCGCGATGCCCGAAATCAAATCGACGTCGGGTTTGTTGATGCGACCGAGAAACTGGCGGGCGTATGCCGACAGGCTCTCGACGTAGCGGCGTTGTCCCTCCGCGAAAATGGTGTCGAATGCGAGTGTGGATTTGCCCGATCCGGACAATCCGGTTATGACGACGAGGCGGTTGTGCGGAATATTGACCTCAATGTTTTTGAGGTTATGCACTCTTGCCCCCTTTATGTATATCGAATCAAACACTTTGCAGTACCTCCGTTGTTGCGCCCGAAACCTTGTTGAGTTTGCCGATAAGACCTTCGGCGCGGCTTTGTCTTATCGACAGTGTCATCGAACACAGATTGTCGAAATCCTGTGCCTCGATACGCGGATTCTCCTCCTTGACGATGCGCATTATCTCGTTCATTATCATGTAGGAGAATTCGACCCGAACGGCGACATCGACCGTCTTTTCGATGATTTCGCTCGCTGCTATCACCTCCTGCGCTGACTCCTTGTACGCCCGAATCAGTCCCGAAACACCCAATTTCGTGCCGCCGAAATAACGGACGACAACTATCAGACAATTCGTGATGTCGTGCGAAAGCAACTGCCCGAGTATCGGCTTTCCGGCTGTTCCCGACGGCTCGCCGTCGTCGTTGGCGCGGAACTGTTCGCCGTGCGCACCGAGCCGCCATGCGTAACAGTGGTGCGTGGCGTCGTAATATTGTTTGCGCAACGAATCGAGAATCTCCTTTATCCGCTCTTCGCCGGTTACCGGATAGGCGAATGCGAGGAACTTGCTGCTGCGCTCCTTGCAGATGGCTTCCGCTTCGGCGGCGATGGTCAGATAACAGTCTTTCGATTCCACGTCCGTTGCGTTATTTTATCTTTTTGAAAATTCTGTTCCAGCGCACTCCGCCGTTTTCCCTGTCGCGTGAGAATGCGATGAACGAGGCTTTGCCGACGATGTGGTCTTCCGGAACGAATCCCCAGAACCGCGAATCCGCCGAATTGTGGCGGTTGTCGCCCATCATCCAGTAGTAGTCCATCGCGAATGTATACGTCGATGCCTTTTCGCCGTTGATGAATATTTCGCCGTTAGCGACTTCGAGGTCGTTGCCTTCGTATTGTTCTATGATGCGGCGATAAAGCGGCAGATTCTCCGTCGTCAGTTCCACCGTCGCGCCCTTTGCCGGAATCCAGAGCGGTCCGAAGTTGTCCTGCGTCCACGAATAGGATGCGTCGTTAGGGAATATGTCCGTCGAACTCTCTTTCGCTTCGTATCTTACGACGTTCGTTACGTTCGGCATCTGCGCCAGCCGCTCCGCTGTTTCGTCGGTCATCGACATGTAGTAGTACGGCGTGTTGCCGTTGTATTCGGTGATGCCGAGTTTCTCTATCGCATATTTGGTAATCGGCGCGGTCGTGTGGACGAAATAGATGTATTGGCGGGTCGGAATGTCGATTTGCTTTTCGCCGTTTACATAAAGTTCCGTTCCGATGACGCGTATCGTGTCGCCCGGTATTCCGACGCAACGTTTGATGTAGTTCTCGCGCTTGTCTACTGGACGGGATGCCACCGTATAGTCGCGGTTGAGCCGTTCGCGCCCCTCCTTTTCTCCGAATGTCGTCTGGTATTCGCGCAGGACATCGTAATAGGTTACCGCCTGATTTTCGAGCAGTACAGTGTCGCCCGCAGGGAAATTGAACACCACCACGTCGTTGCGCTCGATGCGTTTCAGACCTTTCAGCCGGTGGTAGCCCCACCTGATTTTCTCGGAGAAGGACTTTTTCGTCGTCGAGAACGGCATAGTGTTGTGTACGAACGGTACGGAGAGCGGGGTTTGCGGCACCTGCGGTCCGTATGTAAGTTTGCTTACATAGAGATAATCGCCGATAAGTATGGTCTTCTCCATCGACGACGTCGGTACGACGTAGAGTTGGAAGATGAACAGATGAATCAGCGTGGCGACCACTGCCGCCCATACGATTGCGTCCAGCCAGCCGTAGATGCTGTTGTAGAGTTTGCTTTTGGCGCACAACTCCTCGTTGCGCCGTCCGATGTATTTGTAGAAAAGCCTCGAAATGAAATAGTCGTATATGAATACGAGCCCGAACAGCATCCAAGGATTACCGGTCCATACGACGAACAGCAGCGTGTAGATTACGGCTGCAATCGAGAACTTGGTCCACTTGTTCCTGAATATCGTTTTGATTTCCATAATTCTAATTTTCGAATAAATCGTCTATCGTGAATACGCCCTTGCGTCCGCATACGAATTCCGCTGCGGCAACCGCGCCCACAGCGAGCGCACGGCGGCTTTTGAGCGTGTGCCTGATTTCCAGAATGTCGTCCTCGGACTCGTACGTAACGGTGTGTATGCCCGCTATCGTGCCTTCGCGCACCGAGCCGATTTCTATCTCCGACGGATTGTCGGTCGGTTCGTTCACCCAACCGTTTTTGCGGTCCAGCCGTGCGATTATGTCGTCGGCGAGAGAGATTGCGGTTCCGCTCGGCGAGTCTTTCTTCTGGGTGTGGTGTATCTCCTCGATTTTCACGTCGTAGGACTCGAAGCGGTTCATCATTTCCGCAAGATAGCGGTTGAGCCTGAATGCAATGTTTACGCCGAGAGAGTAATTGGACGAGTAAATCATCGCGCCGCCTTTTCGGCGGCACAACTCCTGCAATTCGGGCAGCCGCTGCGTCCATCCGGTCGTTCCGCTGACTACGGCGACGCCCGCTTCGATGCAGGCGCGTATGTTGTCGTAGGCGGTCTGCGGAGTGGTGAACTCGATTGCCACGTCGATGCCTGCGAGTTTCTCGGGGCATAAATCCCCGCTGTTGTTCTGGTCTATTATAAGGTCTGCGGAATGTCCGCGGTCGATGAGAATCTTTTCGATTTCATGCCCCATTTTTCCGTAACCGATAATTGCGACTTTCATAACCTGATTTTGATTCGGATTGAACACCGACAAAGATACTCTATTTTGCAGGATTTACAAAATCGGATTTCATCATGCCGTACAAAATAGTAACAGATTTTGTTTTGGAAGAGATTTTGGAGCGTAAATGCTTGTTTTATAACGAAATAAATTGTACGCACTACAAACACGAGAAAGGTTAGACTGTCGTCCGCTGTGTGTTAAATGGGCGTCGCGACAAAAGCGATACCCTCGAATATGGACGCTATTTGCATTCTCAACCGTAATGGCTGTTTGTATCCTGTCTGTTTGTGCGGCTTCTGGATTTGTTGCCGGTTTATCGGTTGAGTAATGATGCTTGATTTACTGCTTTGTGTGTTTTTCGAAAATATCCAACAATCTATCCAAATCATCATCATTGTCAGAGTCGGATAAATAGTTCATTATTTCGTCCATCATCTGCTGTTCCTCATCCGAAATCGGTTCTTGGTTGTATGCGCCATCTTCTGTCGGATTAGACGCAATCGGCATTTCGTTTTCGGATTCCGGTTCGTCATCATCATAAGAGTTCAGCCTGCGCATGAGGATATCATTTAAGCGATTTTTGAGTTCCTCTTCCGAAAACTGAACACGAATCAATTCGACGATATCGTTCAAGGTTTTGATATTATTATCTTCCTCAATGATATCCATATCGAATTCCATTTCGAACCCCAAGAAGAGTTCTGCCATGTCCAATTTGTTGCAAACGCTTAGCAATGGCGTGTTGAGTTTTACCGTTTGACCGAGATGTTCACATGCCACTCTCATTACCGTCGATTGTAATGCAGGTTCGTAAATCTCCAAATAATTAGAATCTTTTTCCATGTTTATTATAGTTTATGAGTTCATAATTGTTTTTATAGTTATCGACGCCTATAATTGCGACTTTTAGGATTGAATACCGACAAAGATACTCTATTTTGCAGGATTTACAAAATCGGATTTCATCATGTTAGCATAAAATCGGAATCGATTACGTTTGGGAAATATTTTTTGCCGTAAATGTTTGTTTTATACGAAAATATATCGTATATTGCAAATGTGTGAAAGGTAGGTGCCGGAGAAACGTTTAACCTTTAATGATTCTGCTTATGAGAAATCTTGTTAAATCGATGCTGCTTGCGGCATTGCTTGCCGGCGTTTAAGCAAACATTCGTCAATCATTATGTCAATTGCAATTGGGGCTGGGGCGGTGATGGTGAAAATAAAAATTCGGACTATTCGGATAACGGATATTTTCTTAATGATGCATTCGTTGTTACTGTTGGTGAGGGCAATAACGAGGAAGAGCGCGATTATACAAGAAACAATAAAATAATTTATAATATATATCCTAAACAATAAATTTTTATGAAAAGATACATTTATATATTTTTTACTATCGCGATGTTGGCGAGTTCGTGTACAAAACCTGTAGGTGAGATTCCTCCGACACCGCTGCCGTATTTGCCGATAACATGTGATTATGATGGCGCAGAATATAATATAAATGAAAATATAGTTCTGAATTCCGACGGAGGAAATTTGATATTTGAGATAAAGGACGAGAGCGAACCGATTTATTTTAGCGAATATGCTTATCGATACGATGAAGAAAGATACTACAATCGAATATTGATTCAGTTTCACGGTTACAAAGGTATAGATAATTATGAATGCGACTTATTCGAATTAAAACAGATTGATGAATATCGTTTTAATGTTCGTATTTTTCCGTCGGAACAGACTGTAATAATCCGTTTCGAATTTAACCCGCACAATCGTAACCATTATTATGGTGCAGGACTGACCGTTATCGTAAACGGGCGATAAAAGATAAAGAATAATCTCTATCTTAAACAATAAATTTTATGAAAAAATATTTAGTGCCCCTGTTGTGCTTTGGTGCATTTGTATTGGCAGGTTGTGAAAAAGAAAAAGTGTCTTCGGATATAATCCCGCCTTATAATTATGTTATGTGCGACCTCGAAGATGAAGAATCGTTTGATAGAGTGCATTATCATACGTCGTATGTCGGTCGCGACGGTGGCGAATCTGTATTGACAGTTGTCGATAGGATAGATGGATGTACATCGTATTTTAATGGATATTCTGTGGTTGTCGGAGAACCGGAGGATATGTATGAACCGAATTATAAATACGCCGAATCGTTCTTTTGCGGAAACGACCAAAAGGGTTTGGATAATTATAGTTGCCGGTGGTTTGAGATTAGTAGAATTAGCAACCATAAATTCAAGGTGAAATTTAATCCTATATCCGATGAGTATGAAGATAAGATTAGGATTACTATCAGTTTCTGTTCCGATTTTCGTTTTGGCGGACACGACGAAGTATATTACCACGACGTAGGTGCACATGTTTTTGAAATTTATTAACAATAAATCTTATTTTGTTTTCTCTGCGAAAATGGTTATTTTTGTATTGTCATGAGATATTTTGCGGAGTTGAGATATGACGGAGCGGCGTATTGCGGCTGGCAGCGTCAGCCCGATGCTCCGACAGTACAGCGCACTGTCGAGGAGGCGTTGTCGAAGATTATGCGCTCGCCTGTCGAAATCGTCGGCGCAGGTCGTACCGATACCGGAGTGAACGCGTCGTATTATGTGGCGCATTTCGATACCGATGCCGAGTTCGACACTCCGCAGACGCTCTACAAACTGAATCTGATGCTGCCGCAAGACATCTCGATAGATTCGATTACGCCGGTTTCTGCCGATGCGCATGCACGGTTCGATGCCCGCGAACGCGAATATACCTATTTTATTTCTCCCAAGAAGAATCCGTTTCTGCGCAACTCCGCATGGCTCTATTATGTGCCGCTCGACGTCGCACGCATGAATGAAGCGGCGGCAGTACTGCTCGAAACGAGCGATTTTACGACGTTCGCGAAACTGAATTCCAACAACAAGACCAATATCTGCCGAGTGTGCAGGGCGGAATGGCAGGTCGAAGATGACGGCGTGTTGAGGTTTACGATTCGTGCCGACCGTTTTCTGCGGAATATGGTGCGGGCGATAGTCGGAACGCTCGTCGATGTCGGGCGCGGTCGATATACGGTCGAGGAGTTTCGCGAGATAGTCGAATCGCGCGACTTGTCGCGTTCGAGCGGCGGCGCACCTCCGCAGGGGTTGTTTTTGAGCGATATAGTCTATCCGGACGACGTTTTCAAGAAAACCAATTTTCCATTAACTAAAATATAAAAGATTATGATTGCATCGATTGTTTATTGGGTGGGAGTGATTCTCTCCGTTTATGCGGTTTACGAAATCTTCACCAAGAAAACCGCTACCGAAATGTGGGTTAAGGTCGTTGTTTCGTTGCTTATCCTCTTTACGAGTTGGATAGGTTTGGTCGCTTATTTCTTTTTCGTTCGCGACAAGTTGAAATAATTCGGTCTGCCTTAATGCAAATGCAGTCCACGTGGGAAACGTGGACTGCATTTGCTTTGTGAGAATCGTCATTTATGCGTGGATTGCGCAACCGAGAGCCTGCTCGGCGGCTTCCATGATGCCTTCGTTCATCGTCGGGTGCGAATGGATGGTGTGCGCGATGTCATAGGCTGTCGCACCGAGTGTTTTGGCGAGAGTCGGCTCGCCGAGCATTTCCGTAACGTTCGCCCCTATCATGTGCGCACCGATAATGCGCTTTTCGCCGTCGAAAATCAGTTTGACGAATCCGTCGCGCTCGCCTGCCGCCATAGCCTTGCCCGATGCCGTGAACTGGAACCGTCCGACCGAATATTCGATACCCTGCTCCGCCGCCTGCTTCTCGGTCAGACCGACCGACGCAATCTCCGGCGAAGTGAATATGCAGGACGGAATCGACGAATAATCGATTCGCTTCGGTTGCAGCCCGCAAATCGCCTCGACGCAGCGTATCGCCTCCGCCGATGCGACGTGTGCGAGCGCGGGAGTGGCGATGATGTCGCCTACTGCATATACCCCGTCGACCGACGTGCGGAAATTCTCGTCCACGACCACCTTGTCGCGCTCGACTTTTATTCCGACCTCTTCGAGTCCCAAACCTTCGATATTGGATTTGATGCCGACTGCCGATAGTACGATTTCCGTTTCGAGCGTTTCGACGCCTTTTTTGCCCTCGACCTCGACTTCGCAGCGTCCGTCGTGGATGCGCACCGCCTTAACGGTCGTTGTCGTCATTACGGTTGCGCGCAGTTTGCGGAACGTGCGCTCCATTGCTTTGGCAATCTCCTCGTCTTCGAGCGGCAGAATCTGCGGCATATACTCCACTATCGTTACCTTCGCGCCGAGCGTTGCGTAAAGATATGCGAATTCGCAACCGATTGCGCCCGAACCGACAACGACGATACTCTCCGGAATGCGGTCGAGTGCCAGCGCGTCTTTCGATGAGATTATATGCTCGTGGTCTATCGGCATAAACGGCATTTCGCGCGGACGCGCACCCGTGGCGAGGATTATATTGTCGGCTTCGTAGGCGGTGCCGTCCACATCGACTGTCTTTGACAATGTCAGTTTGCCGAAGCCGTGAATAATCTCGATGCCGTGCTTTTTGAGCAGCATCATCACACCCTTGTTCATGTTCTCGGCGACTGTGCGCGACCGAGCGACGATTTTTGCCATATCGGGTTTGACTTCTCCTGCGACCTCGATTCCGTAGTTGGCGGCATTGCGGCAGTAGTTGAGTGCCTGCGCGCTTTTGAGCAGTGCTTTCGTCGGGATGCAGCCCCAGTTGAGGCATGTTCCGCCTGCTTCGGCGCGTTCGACAAGTGCGACTTTGCGCCCCAACTGCGCAGCCCTTACCGCCGCGACGTACCCCGCAGGACCGCTGCCGATGATTATGATGTCGTATTTCATAGAAGTTCCTATTTAACCACTTTCAGTATTTCGCCATTGTCTTTCGCTACTGCGCGCTTCCACTTTTCGTTGTAGCCCGGGAACTGGATTTTGGCAGGGATGCCCTTGCCGTTTCCGTTCTCGATGAATCCGTTCTCGTTCTCCGACTTGACGTTGCCGTCCACGTATTTCACGAGCAGATAGCGGTCGAGTGCCGTCCATTTGTCGAACAATCTTTGTGCCGTGGCGAGCGAATATTCGGTTTGCACCTTGCGTGCTTTCTTGGCGGACATGCAGGATGTCTTTGCGTCGATTTTCTCGACCTCGGCGAGTTTGGCGTTCTCCCATTCATCGACTGCCTTGCGGATGTCGGCGCTTATCATGTCGTAGCGCATGTAGGCGAAATTGGTTACGCGGTTGAAAAGCCAAAACATCGACGTCGGCGAGTATTCGAGCATCGAGCCGTTGTGCTCGTCGAGCGTCGGCGGAACTTCGGTGATGTTGCAGTAAATCGGTGTCAGACATGATGTTGCCGCGTCGTCCACACCGAACCAGAGAATGCCGGTCTTGCCCTTGCGAGCCTGCCCGCACAGCCAGAATCCGGTCTGCTGCGTCGCGGTCGCACGTTCGTTGCAATATTCCACTCCGTCTACGGTGAAATACATCGGACGCCAGCGGTAAGGGCAGTTATGACCGCCTGCACCGATGTCGGTCGTCATATCCATAGGCGTGCCTTCGTAGTGGTCGCGCATGGCGTCGAAAAGCACTTTCGGCGAAACTTTCGTGCGTGGCTTTACCCACAGCGGCATACGGTTCTTGGCGTTATGCCCCATTGCATAGTCGGTGTATGCGTCCATGCCGTCGGCAACGGTGCGGAAAAAACTCCATACACGCGCTTCGCATCCGCGCATTCCGCCGAAATCTATCGGATTGTAGGTGTCGCAGAAACTGAAATCCTCGTCGCTGCCGCTGTACAGCCCCGCTTCACGGGCGAACGAGATTATGTCGGGCGCGAAGATGCAGTTTTCGGGGTCGTTCTGCGGGAACGTGGAGATGCGCGACTGGTTCGCATGGGCGGATACGTATCCGTCCGGAATGCGGCGTGCGACCCAGACGATGCCCTTGCGGCGGTTGCTTCCGTCCGGCGCGAGGTCCATACCCTTGCCTATCAATTCCATAATCCATGCCTCGTCCGCATCGGCTATCGAGAACGATTCGCCTTCGGATGCGTAGCCGTATTTGTTCGCGAGTTCGACGATGACGTCTATCGCTTCGCGTGCCGTGCGGGCGCGCTGCAACGTTATGTATATCAACGAACCGTAATCGATTTTACCGGTCTTGTCTTCGAGTTGCGGAAGTCCGCCCCAAGTGGTTTCGGTGATTATGAGCGAATGCTCGTTCATGTTGCCCACGGTGGCGTATGTGGTTGCTGCCTGCTCGATTACGCCCATGTATTTGCCGGTGTCCCATTCGTAGACGGGCATCGTTGCAGCCGGTTTCTTCGCCGGATTGTACTTGTAGAGCGCACCGTAGAGCGCATGTGAGTCGGCGGCATACGTAACCATCACCGAGCCGTCCGTCGATGCGCCTTTCGTTACGATGAAATTGGTGCATGCGAGTGCCGACAGCGAAGCGGTCGCGCAGATTGCCGTTAGAATCAGTTTTTTCATATCGTTAAGTTTAATGTTTCAAACATGTATATCTGTACAAAGATATGTTAAATTTCGACTTGTACGGTCCGTCCGGCGGAATATTTGGTCATTGCGGTTGCGAATTTTGTTTTGCGATGCTAAATTTGCACGACCAAACAATAGAATATGTCAGTTTCATCACGTCTATCCGAAATCCGTGCGACGCTGCCCGAGGGGGTAACGCTCGTCGCCGTGTCGAAATTTCATCCTGCCGAAGCCGTAATGGAGGCGTACGATGCAGGGCAGCGCGTATTCGGCGAGAGCCGCGTGCAGGAACTCGTCGCCAAATACGAAACCCTGCCGAAAGACATTGAGTGGCAGATGATAGGACATTTGCAGACGAACAAGGTGCGGGCGATAATGCCGTTCGTTTCGCTGATACAGTCGGTGGACAGTGCGCGGCTGCTCGAATGTATCGACCGCGAAGCCGAACGATGCGGACGGACAATCGATTGTCTGCTCGAAATCCATGTCGCGCAGGAGGAGACCAAGAGCGGTTGGGATTGCGGCGAACTGAAAACGTATCTGCAAAGCGACGCTTTCGCGCAGTTGCACAATATCCGTATTCGCGGAATTATGGGTATGGCGACGAATACCGACGATGCGGCGGTCGTGCGTTCCGATTTCGGACGGCTTGCTGCCATAAAGGATGAACTCGCGCCGATGTTCGGAGCGGATTTCGATATTCTGTCGATGGGAATGTCCGACGACTACCCTATTGCCGTCGATTGCGGCTCGACTATGGTGCGTATCGGCTCTTCGATTTTCGGCGCACGCGGGATTTAAAATAAGGAGATAAAAAACTCCGGAATATTTCTATTCCGGAGTTTTTTATGTCGTTTCCGATTATTTGATTCTTAACCTCTTGCCGATGCTCAACGTCTTCTGTGCGCTGATTCCGTTGAGTTTGCAGATGCGCGCGACTGTCGTATGGTTGCGGTATGCGATGCCGCTCAGCGTGTCGCCCCTGCGTACCGTATAATAGCGTCTTGCTTCGAGTTCCTCCGCCTCCTTCTTGTCGTCGTTGTAGTTGGCGATTTCGTCGTCGAAATTCTGGTCGTACTTGGAGTAAATGTCGAAATACGAACGTTTGAGCAGGAATGTCTCCCGTCGTAAATTTCCGGTTTTGAAATCTATCAACCGTTCGGGGTCGAACGATTGTCCGCAGTAGCGGAATTCGAAATGAAGATGCGGACCCGTGCTGCGACCCGAACTGCCACCCAAGGCGATTGGCTGTCCGGCAACGACCCACTCGCCGGCTTCGACAAGTCGCTTGGAGAGGTGTCCCATGTACGTTTCGAGCCCGTTGTCATGACGGATGATGACCAGTCCGCCGTAGCCGGTTTCGGTGCTTTTGGAGAATCTGACACGTCCGTCGAATACCGAATATATCGTGTCGCCGAGTTTCAGCGCGATGTCGATGCCGTTGTGGTTGCGGCGTCGGCGCGGTCCGTAACGCGACGTGATGCGACCTATGTACGGATAGTGGTAGTTTTTCAGCGAATCGACCAGCGAAATCGCCACCGATTTCGGCAGCGTGTTCAACGGCACGTCGCGATACGGCGAAATGGTGTCGGTATTCCAGTACCTGCTGAAAACTGTCGAGTCCTTCTCGATTGTGCGGTTGCGCACGTATCGCCATGTATTGTCGTTGTAAAGCACGATGCTTACGGCTTCATTGTCCGTAGGCAGCGTATCGACGATTATCGCGCTGCGCAGTTCGCGCACCGGCGTTACGGGCGTAACCGGCAGGACGGTCGGTTTTGCCGCCACGATTACGCTGTCGCCTGCATTCTCCGTATACTGTGCATACACGTCGGCGTAGCATAACGCCAGCGTCGCGGATACGATTATTCCTGTGATTCTATTTCTTGTCATAACTCTTCAATAAATCTTCGGCACATTCCAATGCCTTGTAAAACTCTTCGCCGAACCGCCGTATGATAGGCTCGCGCAGCGATTTGTAAACGGGGATACCGAGTTTGCGACCGTTCTCGCATGCCGACGAACATACGTTCCAGCGATGATAGTTGAGCCCTATCGTGCCGTTCGACAGATTGATGAGCCTAATCGGATAGAGATGACACGATATGGGTTTGCGGAACGAACATTTGCCCTCGCGGAACGCCTTCTCGATAGCGCACAGCGTAATGCCGTTTTCGCGATACGAATATGCGCATTCGGCATCGTCGACCAGCGGTGTGGTGTAGTCGCCGTCGCAATCGACGACCATGAATCCCTGCCGTTCGACCGACTCGATGCCTTCGGGCGTCATGTAGGGCTTGTAGTTCTCGTACTCCTCCTCCAATATGTCCGCCTCCTCCATTTCGAGCGGCGCGCCCGAATTGCCGTCCACGCAGCATTCGCCCTTGCAGCGGGCGATGTCGCATGCGAAACATTCGGTCAGAATGTCGTCGCTGACTATTTTACCGTCGATTTCTATCATCGGTCAGCGTTTTAGCGTGTCGGTGATTACGATGTCGTACAACTCTCCGAGCGTCATGCCCATTGCGCGTACCTGCTTCGGAACGATGCTTCCGCCGCTCATGCCCGGGATGGAGTTTATCTCAATCATGTACGGCTCGCCGGCGTCGGTAACGATGAAGTCGATGCGCACGACACCGCGGCAGCGGCAGGCGCGGTACGCATCAAGCGTCATGCGGTTGAGTTTTGCCTTTACGTCGTCGGATATCCGCGCAGGCGTAATCTCCTCCGACATTCCCGCTTCATATTTGGCTTCGTAATCGAAGAACTCATTCTTCGGAACGATTTCGGTAATCGGGAACAGATACTCTTTGCCGCCTGCAATCATTACCCCGCAGCCGACCTCGCGTCCCGTTATGCACTCTTCTATAAGCACTTCGTCGCTCTCGGCGAATGCCTTTTCGACTGCCGCTTCGATTCCGGCGGCATCGGTAACCTTGGTAACTCCGAAACTGCTGCCGCTCGCATTAGGCTTGACGAATACCGGCAGTCCGAGGCGCGCGACGATTTCGGCGGCATCCGCCTTGTCGCCGCGACCGAGCAGAATCTCCTTGGCGAGGTTGATTCCGCGACCGGCAACGGCTCGTTTGGTGGTGATTTTGTCGAATGTGATTGTAGACGACACCTGCGAACACGACGAATACGGGATGCCCATCATGTCGAGGTAGCCTTGCAGTTTGCCATCCTCGCCCGGTGTTCCGTGAATGATTATCAGTGCGTATTCGAACTCCGTCCGTTCGCCGTCCACCGTGAGCGAGAAATCGTTCTTGTCGAGCGGATATTTGCGTCCGTCGGGCGCGGTGTACATCCAGTCGCGATGGTGCAGGTCTATGACCTTCACGTCGTATTTCGATGCGTCGAGCGCATCGGCTATCTGTCCGGCACTCTGCAATGCGATTTCGCGTTCCGACGAATTGCCGCCTGCGAGAAGTGCTATTTTAAGTCTGTTCATATATGCTATATTATTCCGTTTCTTAAAGTTTCTTCCGTAATCGCGAGAAATTCAGCCGCCTCTTTGTTGCCTCCGCCGGTTGCCATCGCAGCGCGGAAATCCGCTGCGGCAAGGTCGAACTCCTTCATGCGGAAATGCCATATCCCGCGCTCCGTGAGCAGTGCCGAATCATCGGGATTCGCCGCAATCCGTTCGTTCAGATTAGCGATTCGCATCGCGGGACTCCACAGATTGTGTTCGCGGATGTATTTCGCCACCGACGGACAGACCTTGTCGTCGATATTCTCGCCGCGCCCGACCGCATCGCGTATTTCGGTGGCGGCGTAGTCGAATATCGGCGCGTCGGCGAGATAATGTACTCCGACAGGATATTCCATGTTGTCGTATCCGCTTCTCGGATAGACCATTATCTCGTAATCGCGCAATATCTCGTCGTGCGCCACCCATCGGTCGAATATCGCCATGTTGTCGGCGCCGATAAGTATCGAGAACTGCATTTCGCTGCCGAAATTGGCGCGCAGGAAACGCAGCGTGTTGATTGTGTACGACGGTTTTTCGAGGGTGAACTCTATTGCCGACACCTTTATTCTGTCGGGGTATTTCGATTCGGCGCATGCGAGTTCGCACATCTCGAATCGGGAGAATTCGGGTGCGAGTTCGGCACAACTTTTCAGAGGATTCTGCGGCGAGACTATCAATACGGCTTCATCGCACAATCCCTGCTCCACGACCCACTCCGTCAGGGCGATATGCCCGCGATGAACCGGATTGAACGAACCGAAGTAGAGCGCTACCCTCTTTTTCATACCCTTTCAGCCAAAAATGCGTCGATTATCTTTTCGGTCGCGCCGATTGCATCCGCGAGAATGTCGTTTACGACCACATGGTCGAATGCGTCGGCTTTCGATATTTCGAACTCCGCTTTCGCAACCCGTTTTGCGATGACCTCGGCGCAGTCCGTACCGCGGCATATCAGTCGCCGTTCGAGTTCCTCGACCGACGGCGGCATGATGAATATCGAACATGCCTTGTCGCCGAAAATCTTTTTCAGGTTTATTCCGCCCATCACGTCCACATCGAAGATGATGACGTTGCCTTTCGCCCAGATTCGTTCGGTTTCGCTTTTGAGTGTGCCGTAGCATGTTCCTGCATAGACCTCCTCCCATTCGACGAACCGGTCTTCCGCGACGGCTTTCATGAAATCCTCGTTTGTCATGAAATAGTAGTCCTCGCCGTTGCGTTCCGTTCCCCGCGGCGACCGCGAAGTCGCCGAAATCGAAAATTCGAACTGCGGATATTTTTTTAACAGTTCGCGGACGATGGTCGTCTTGCCCGAGCCGCTCGGTGCCGAAAATATAATCAGTTTCTCCATTGTCGCCGATGATGCTTACAGCAGGTTGAGAACCTGCTCCTTGATTTTTTCCAGTTCGTCCTTCATCTTCACGACCAGAATCTGTATGTCATGCTGGTTAGCCTTCGAACCGGTCGTGTTGATTTCGCGTCCCATCTCCTGGGCGATGAAACCCAGTTTGCGTCCCGCCTGCGGCTCATTCTTGGCGACTTCGCGGAAATATTTGCAGTGGTTCTGCAAGCGGACTTTCTCTTCGGTGATGTCGAGTTTCTCGATATAGAAAATCATCTCCTGCTCCAACCGGTTGTTGTCCGCCTCGATACCCAACTTCTCGATGCTTTCGCGGATTCTCGTGCGGATGGCATCGGCTCGCGACTGCTCGAACGGCGTTATTTCGTTGCGATACGCCTCGATTTTGTCCACTCTGCGCAGCAAGTCGGCGATGAGCGTCGCCCCCTCCTGCTCGCGGAATGCGTCCAGCCGCTTCGCCGCCTCCGTAACGGCATCCTTTATCGCTTTGAGTTCCGCTTCCGGTGCGGATGCGGTGTCGGATGAGATTACGTTCGGCATTTTCAATACCGCGGGAACGATTGCGTCGTAGTCGGCGTCGATGCCCGAGTATGCGAGCGCGTCGGTAACCTGATGCAGGTAGGCGCGGAACAAATCGCGGTTGATTTGCGCCGATGTTTCGGTGTCGGTCGTTTCGACTGCTACCGTGATGTCGATTTTGCCGCGCACGAGCATCTGCGATGCTATGTTGCGCAGTTCGTATTCCGCCGCACGGTATGCGGCAGGAACCTTTATCGAGAGGTCTAATTGTTTGGAGTTCAGCGAACGAATCTCCGCAGTGAATTTCTTGTTATCGATAGTGATTTCGGCTTTGCCGAATCCCGTCATTGATTTTTGCATATTGTTGCGCATTGGTTGTGCAAAATTACAAAAAACAAATCAGAAAACGCCAAAGCCGATGCGGTTTTTGGCAAGGAAGCGTCGATTGCGGCTTCGCAACTAACCGTTTATGCCGTTCAGAAGTGCGGTCAAATCGTCGCGCCAGTCTTCGCCGTTGTCGGGTTGGAGCGTAACGAATCCGACGCTGCGACCGGTTTCGATGTTCGACGTTCCGTCATCGACGAAGACTGTCTCCTCCGGAACGACTCCGCTGTCGGCAATCATGTAGTCGAATATTTCGCGCACCGGTTTGGTATGTCCGATTTCGTAGGAGAGATAGAGTTTGTCGAAATAATCGGTAAGCGGTCTGCCGGCAGGCGAAAAGCCGGTGCTGCAAGCCCACGACATCACGAAGGGGTTGGTATTGCTGAGCAGATAGACACGATATTTCTTGCGGAGTTCGTCGAGGTATTCGAGTTTCCGCATGTCGGCATCGCTGAAAAAGCGTCGCCAAGCATACCTGACCTCCTCCATCGTTACGTCGTGCCCGCACAGCGAGGCTATTTCGCGGCGGAATCCGTCGGCACTCAGTCGACCTTCCTCCAATTCCTGAAATATTCCGGTCTGGTGATACTTGTCCAGTCGGGAATCGGCATCGGGCAGTCCGAGGTCGGCAAATGCCTTTACCGAATTTTCGCGTGTCATTTCGGCTATCACTCCGCCGAAGTCGAAAACGATATTTTTTATCATATAAAATAGTAAAAATAGGGTTTTGACAAAGATACGAAAAGTCGAGAACATAATCAAATTTTAATTTGATTATGCCGAAACGGAGTATCTAAGGCGAAGCCAAAGTACGGATAAACGAGCGGAATGCCAAATTTATTTGGGCGGGATATAAACATAAAAATAGCGGCTACCGAAAAACGGGCAGCCGCTATTGTCGTTGAAGAGCAAAGCAATGTTATGCTTCCAGTACTCCGCCTTTGCCGAATACGCCGTCAACGAGTTTGTCGAAGATTTGGGCGCGTTTGGCGAGGTCGAACAGATTGATTCTGAATCGCATCAACTGTACGAGGTGCGTATTGTCGCGCCATGTCTGACGGGAAACGCCGATTTGGGTCGGGTCTACCGGCGCACCGGCGGTCTTGAACAGGTTGTACATTTTGTCGAACGAGTAAACCTGCTTGCGCAGTTTCTCGCTGAACTCTGGCCAAACGCTCTTCAAGAGGTTCAACTGCCGGCGAATCTCCTCCGGCGACTGCCACTTCTTGGCGATTTCGGTAGGACCGAGTTCCGGAACAGGGAAATTCTTGAAGAGTTCGGTTGCGCGGGCAATCTCCTGCTCCTTGGTAGGCCATGCTGCAACGCATGCATCCACATCGAGTTTGGTGAGGTCTTCTTTGAGCAACCGGTCGAAGAATGCGCACATCGTGAGTGTTCCGACCGATACCTGGAATCCGTGCAGTACCATGCGACCTTCGAACGTGTGGTGAGTCATATCGAGGATATGGCTGTAAAGGTGGTCGGCGCACGAGAGCGGACGGGTCGAGTTCGCAATCTGCGCTGCGACACCTGCCATGGTAAGTCCCGCGAAGAGGTTCTCTACTGCCTTGTGGGTGCGGTCTGCGATAGCCTGTGCGTCTTCGAGCAGTTCAGGAAGCATGTCGTGGATTGCATGCCAAGCGTCCGGAATGATAGGCTCTGTTCCGAACAAATCGGCTATCATCCATTCTCCGCCGGCAGGAATCTTGGCTGCGAGGTCGGCATAACCCGCGACGGTAAGGCGTGCAGGTGCGTTGCGGAGAATCTCGGAATCGCCGATGATTACGAGCGGTGCAGGACAGAAGAACGTCTGCTTCGAGCCGTCCTTGACAATAGCCGCTCCGGACGTGGAATAGCCGTCTGCGGATGCCGCCGAAGCGATGCAGATATAGCGTTTGCCGAGGTGGTGGGATGCGAGTTTGCAGAGGTCGTTGATAACGCCCGAACCTACCGCGATTGCGATTGCGTTGTTGCTTTTGAGGACTTCCTCCACCATTTCGACGTATTTCCATTCGGCATGGAAACTCTTGTCGGGAATGACGAACTTTTCGCACTCGATGCCCTCGGCATTCATGATGTTGTATACGGCTTCACCGGCAGCGGTCCAGACGAATTGGTCGGTGATGACAATCGCCTTCTCTCCCGGGAAGAATTTTTTGAACAGTGCGGGAGTGCTTTTGATTGCACCCTGCGAAATTTCGGCACCCTTGGTCTGACCCGCCATTTCGAGTGCCTTGTCCATTCTTTCTTTAATAGTCATGGTAATTATATTTTGGTGTTTAGTGTAATCTTCAACTTATGCAAAGGTAACGCTTTTTGTAATACGTTGTCATTTCTTGACACAGGTTATTTCTCGCCAGCGAGTACCGCTCTTTGTGCCGCATTCCTCAAATATGCCGCCGTAGCCGCATCGAGTTTGCCGTTTATCGGATTGTCTCCGAACGGCATGCGGTAAACCGTCAGATATGCGACGGCAGCCGAAAGATACGAACCCGCATACGACGGATGGTGTGCATCCTTGCCGTACAGTTCGATATCCGGACGCTCGCGGCGGACGATTTGCCATGCGATGCCGACGGGCGACACTTGCGAACCGGTGATGCGCGCCTCTTCGGTAATCATGTCGGTAAGACGGTTCTGCATGGCGTTGTAATCTGAAAAATATGACGGATATTTTGTCGGCAGATATTCGTATTTCTTTCCGAGATTGTTGCTGCCGAATTTGCGCCCCCAGGTGATTTCGATAACCGTTTTGGCGTCGGGACTGTATTTTTTGATGCGGTCTGTCATCTTCGACATGTTCTCGACTACGCCTTTGTCGTCTTCGGTGCCGATAAGTACGGCATTGAAACTCTGGTCTTGCAGGAATGCGTAGTCGTAGCCGCCCTTTTCGACTGTTTCGCGGCTGACCTTGTTGGCGAGGTGCGCCTTCATCGTATAGCCGCCGGAGACGAATATGTCGCAGTCGGCGTAATGCCCTTCGCGCCATGCAATCTCCTTGAATATTACAGGATACTCGTTATAGTACGTATAACTGTTTCCGACGAACAGTATTTTCAGCGTGTCGCGCGGAACGGACGCATCGTAGCATACTATTTTCGGCGACTGCCCCGTTGTCGAGCCTCCGAGTTGTGTGGACAGAACGGCTTTGTCCGATTGCCTGATGCGGAATCCGACTGCGCCGTTGTCGATAGGCTTCGAAAGACGAACCGATTGCCACAGACGGCGCGGATGCTTGTCTGACGTCGTAGAAAGACAGTTGTATTTTACGCCGTCCTCTTTCTTCGGTCCGTATACCGGAATCCACTTGCCGCCGTCGCAATATTCGAACATGAATTTGTGCGGCGTATCGCAAGGACTGCTGAAAAACATCGCCCAGAAATCGATTACCGTGCCTGCATCGAGATGCTCGACAGGCATTTCGAACAGCCAGTAATCGCCTGCCGCCGTGTTTTCGGCAATCGGCATCCCGTTTTTATGCGACAGTTTTTTCTCCGGGTCGGCAGAGCGTTTCGCCCGGACGAAACTGATTTCGGACGGTTCGCCCGCCTGCGAGCAGTAGCGTCCCGATTCGACGAAATCTATCGCCGCTTTGGGATTCTTCGCTTTCGAGAATATCCATTCCGCCCGTTTGCCGCCGTTGCCGGCAGCCGTAAGCGATGCGGCGGACAATATCGACAGTGCCGCGATTGTAAATTTGCGCAAGTTTTTCATAATCGGCTATTCGAATGAGTGGATGACTACTCCCGAGCGCAGTTTCGGTTCGAACCACGTAGTTTTCGGCGGCATGATGTTGCCCGTGTCTGCGATGTCGATTAACTGCTTCATCGAAACCGGATATAATGCGAACGCCGCTTTCATCTCGCCGCTGTCCACCCTGCGTTTCAGTTCGCCGAGACCGCGGATTCCGCCCACGAAATCTATGCGCTTCGAGGTGCGCAGGTCTTTTATGCCCAAAAGTTTGTCCAATACCAAATCGGAAAGTACGGTAACGTCGAGTACCCCTATCGGGTCGTTGTCGTCGTAAGTACCCTCTTTAGCAGTCAGACTGTACCACTCTCCGCCGAGATACATCGCGAAATTGTGGAGCGCATTAGGCGTATAAATCTCTTTCCCGACCTTCTCGACCTTGAAATTCTCGTTCAGAGCGGCTACGAACTCATCGTCGCTCAATCCGTTAAGGTCTTTCACCACGCGGTTGTAGTCGATGATTCGCAACTGCGATTCAGGGAAGGTAACGGCGAGGAAATAGCAGTACTCCTCGTCGCCGCGATGGTTCGGATTCTTCGACATCATCTCCTGTCCCACCCGTGCGGCGGCTGCCGTGCGGTGGTGTCCGTCGGCGACGTAAAGTGCAGGCACCGATGCGAAGATTTCGGTTATGCGGCGTATCGATTCGTCATCGTCGATTACCCAGAGCGCATGTCCGAAACCGTCTTCCGCCACGAAATCGTACTCCGCAGGCTTGTTGACGGTCGCGGCTACTATCGCGTCGATTTCGGCATTGTCGGGATATGCGAAAAATACAGGTTCGATATTGGCTTTCTGGTTGCGCACATGAATCATGCGGTCTTCCTCCTTGTCGGGGCGCGTGAGTTCGTGCTTCTTGATTGCCCCCGACAGATAATCCTCGAAATGGCAGCACATCGCCAGTCCGTATTGCGTCCGTCCGTCCATTGTCTGTGCGTAGACGTAGTAGCACTCCTTGCCGTCCTGCTTCAACCAGCCCTTTTCTCTCCACAGCCGGAAATTCTCCACCGCCTTGTCGTAGACCTCCGCCGAATGTTCGTCGGCAATCGGCTCGAAATCGATTTCGGGCTTTATGATGTGCAGGAGCGAACGTTCGGTCGCTTCGGCTTTCGCTTCCGCCGAATTGAGTACGTCGTATGGACGCGATGCAACCTCCGCCGCATACTCTTTCGGCGGACGGATTCCTCGGAAAGGTTTTATTCTTACCATATCGTTATTATATATAAGGTGCGGCAATCGCACGACCGCCGCACCGAAAGTTTTTTTTATTTGTTTACCTGAAATCTTGTGTTGCCGTTGACGAAATAATCGACAATCTGCCGCGCGGCAGCCAGTCCGGCGTTGATGTTCGCTTCGGCAGTCTCCGCACCCATCTTTTTCGGCGTCGCGAAATAACGCTTTTCGAACTTCTCCGCCATCTCCGCATCGGCTTCCGGTGCGATGTCGGTTATGTATTTCAAATCGTCGCGTTCGGTCAGAGCCTCGATAAGCCCTGCTTCGTCGATAACCTCCTTGCGGGCGGTGTTCACGAGCGTAGCCCCTTTTGGCATCGACTTCAACAGGTCGTATCCGATTGATTTCTTGGTCTGTTCGGTTGCAGGAATGTGCAACGACAGGAAATTGGCGCGCGAGTACAATTCCGCTATCGAGCCGACCTGCTCCACCCCGTCGGCGGCGAAAACCTGCGGGTCGGTGATGAACGGGTCGTATGCGATGACGTTCATTCCGAGTGCCTTTCCCTTGCGACCGACGAGTTTGCCGACATTGCCGTAAGCGTGTATGGCGAGCGTCTTGCCCTGAATCTCCGCACCCGTACCCGGAGTGAACTTGTTGCGCGACATGTATATCATCATCGCCAACGCCAACTCCGCAACGGCGTTCGAGTTCTGTCCCGGCGTGTTCATCACGACTATTCCGCGGCGTTTAGCCTCGGCGGTATCCACGTTGTCGTATCCCGCGCCTGCGCGAACCACGATTTTCAGATTCGGAGCGGCGTCCAGCACCTCTGCCGTAACCTTGTCGCTGCGCACGATAAGCGCGTCGGCGTCGTGTACCGCTTCGAGCAGTTGCGACTTGTCGGTGTATTTTTCGAGCAGCGCGACATCGTAGTGCGCGGTCTCCAAAATCTCTTTTATTCCGTCCACAGCCTTTTTAGCGAACGGCTTCTCTGTTGCAATAAGTATTTTCATGCCTTCGACCAATGATGTGAAATAAATCTTCTGTTCCTCCTTTTTCTCGTATGTGTAAGGTACTATCGTAGGCATGGCTATTCGGTTTTAAGTTTTTCGAACTCCTGCATACATGCAATCAATGCCTCGACAGCCTCTTTCGGGCAGGCATTGTAGCACGACGCGCGGAAACCGCCGACCAGTCTGTGTCCCTTGATTCCGACCATTCCGCGAGCCTTCGCGAATTCGAGGAATTCCGGCGCGAGGTCTTCTTTGCCCTCCGCCATTACGAAGCAGATGTTCATCAGCGAGCGGTCTTCCTTCGCCACCGTCGGACGGAACAGCGAGTTGCGGTCGATTTCGTTGTAGAGCATCTCCGCCTTTTCGACGTTGCGGCGGTATATCTCCTCCACTCCGCCTATCGATTTCAGCCATTTCAAGGTTTCGTTCATCACGTAAATCGGGAATACCGGCGGCGTGTTGAACATCGAGTCGTTATCGACGTGCGTATTGACATTCACCATCGACGGCAGTTCGCGAACCACTTTCTGCAACATGTCGTCGCGGATGATTACGAACGTTACTCCCGCCGGCGCGAGGTTCTTCTGCGCACCGCCGTAGATTATCGCGTATTTCGACACGTCTACCGGTCGGCTCAGTATGTCCGAACTCATGTCGGCGATAAGCGGTACCGGCGAATCGATGTCGGTCTTGTACTCCGAGCCGTAAATCGTGTTGTTGGCGCAGATATAGAGGTAGTCCAAATCCGACGGAATCTCGAATCCTTTCGGAATGTACGTGAAGTTCTTGTCCTCCGACGACGCTATGATTTGCACTTCGCCGAAGAGTTTCGCCTCCTTTATCGCCTTCTTCGTCCAGACTCCGGTGTGTACGTAACCTGCTTTGGTTTTCAGAAAGTTCGCCGGAATATGGAAGAATTGCGTGCTTGCGCCGCCGCCGACGAAAAATATCTTGTAGTTGTCCGGAATATGGAGCAACTCGCGGAACAGCGACTGCGCCGAAGCCAGAACCTCCTCGAACTCTTTCGTACGGTGCGAAATCGAGAGAATCGACAATCCCGTTCCGTTGAAATCGATGATTGCTTTTGCTGCGTTTTCGAGGGCTGCGTCGGGCAAAACCGATGGACCTGCATTGAAATTGTATTTCTTCATAGTCGTATAATGTGATTTTGTTCTCTTTACCTTGTCGCTCGGCAATTTGTACCGATGATGCAAAGATAACAAATTTCGGCAAACCCCAAAGCCTTATCGCCGAAATTTTATCCACATAATATCTTCCAGTAACTTTGATGATGGGTATTATAGGTAGAATAGGTAATATAGGAGACTGTTCCCGGTTCTCCCAGTCCTCTCAGTTTTCTCTGTCCTCTCATCCCTCCCGGTTCTCCTGCCCCCCCCTCCCCCGAAAAAATCGCCGATTGTTCACTTTTTGTTGATTATTTATGTTGTTTAATAAAATAATTGTGCAAAAAAAGCCTTAACTTTGTTAAGTTTTTCAAGGGAGTTGTATGCGATGCCGGATTTTTTGTCTGCGACCGGCGTATATATTGAGTTATTTTTAATTTAATAATAAACCACAAAAAGACTATGAAAACGACTGTAAACAGCGAATTTTTCGGGGGGGGGAAGTATACTGCTCCCGAAATCGAAATGTATGAGTCCGTTGTGGAATGCGGATTCCAATTGTCAAAAGAGTATCTTTTATACGGAGATCCCAATTATGCCGGCGACTCGTTTGCTGATGAAGACGGCGACGGCGGATTCAACGATCTCGGTTCTTTCTAAAACTATTGCGATTATGAAAAAGTTTTTAAGTATTTTCGGTTCGGTTGCAATAGTTGCAGCCATCCTTTCGGGTTGTGTAAAAGATGAAAACGTCATCAACTCCGCATCAAAAAAACGTATCGTTACCATTACGGCAAATGCCGAAGATTCCCGTACTGTTCTCGACGAAGAGAATATGCGCGTCAATTGGGATGAACTCGATTACGAGAACATGCAACTTATCGAGGTCGGACATAAGGGCGACGGCAATTTCGAAGAATTGCAGCGCGCTACCGCTACCGGCATCGAACTCCAAGAAGGTGGAAAGACGGCAAAGTTCACATTCGAATTCGGAAAAGATTATGCGACCGAAGGCTATACCCAGTTCGCATACCGTGCAATCATGATTTATGGCAATAAAGACCTGGGCTACGGTAAGCAGTCGGAGTATTATATCAAGAATACTCAGGACCCTACTCCGGATACGTTCGACCCGCGCGCCGATATCCTTATCGCCAAACCGCAGGGAACGTTCGATGCATCGCAGAATACGCTTGATTTCCAGTTCGCCCGTGCCGTTGCCGTAACTAAAATGACTCTCAAAGGTGTAGAGTCGGGCAGTCTCATTCGTTCGGTGTCGTTCATCACGGATGAAGAACACGGTACCGCCATCGTCGGTGAAGTGCAGCCGACCTACGACGCCGAGGGCAATGGTTCATTGACGTTTGTCGGCAATATCGAAGGTTATGACAACAACCGTGTTACGATGTCCTACCTCGACCGTCCTCTTAAAGGCGACGGCTCTTTCGATGTCTATTTCTTAATTGCTCCCGTAACGCTCCAAGCGAACAAAGATTTGACCGTGCGCGTCGTTACGACGACCAAATACTACGAGAAAGTAATCACGCTGCCGAACAATCTCCGATTCAGGACAGACAAGATAAATACACTCTCTGTCGATATGTCGGGTTGCGGATTCGAACCTCAATACTATACCTTGGTTACAGATGTTTCCGAATTGAACGTAGGCGACCAAATCATTATTTGCAATACTGATTATAGTAAAGCGTTAAGTATTACGCAAAACAACAACAATCGTGCGGCAACCGATATAGTAATCGATAGTTCAAAGAACACGGCTGCATATAATCCGGGTGCTCAGATTATTACATTGGAAAATGGTTCCAAAGAGTCGACCTTTGCCTTCAATGTCGGCGACGGTTATCTGTGTGCTGCAAGCAGCAGTAGCAATTGGTTGAAAACGCAGCAGGAGAAGAACCTCAATGCTTCGTGGACAATAATCATAAATGGGAATAATGAAGCAACTATAGAAGCCAATGGTAACTATACGCGTAAATGGCTTAAATATAATAAGGCAGAGACCTATGGCAATATATTTAGTTGTTATAGTTCGAGTACGAGTCAAGAGCCTGTTTCAATCTTCCGTTATGTAGCAGTTCCTGTAATCTCTCCTATCGGGGAGCAGCTTATCGGTTCCGCCGCGGGCGATTATCCGATTAAATATACCGTCGCATCAGGTACGGACGATTTTGCGGTTGTCGGTGTGGACGGTTGCGTGAAGTCTGCAAGTATTTCTACCCCGGGAACTATTACAGTAACGGTAGATGAAAATGCATCGGAATCACGTGTTGAGGGCGACGTTATTATCGCATCCAAGGCATATCCTGATGTTACTGCCAAGGTGCAAATCATTCAGGCTGCCAAAGGAGAGAAGATGCCGCTCGATTCGCCGGAGGACATTGTGTTCGAAGTAACTACGACGGACTTGACTGCGATATGGAGTGCCGTAAATAACGCTACGAAATATGGATACCGGGTAGTCTATAAAGCCGATGAGACTGCAACAGACGAAGAGATTGCAAATGGCGAGACAAACGACGCCGAAATAAGCATTTCCGCATCCTCTTTGGGATTGACTGAATTCGCAGCGGGCGAATATGTGCTTTATGTTAAATCCCTTGGCAAAATCCCTTGGCAGCGAGAAATACGCAGATTCGGCAGAAGCGTCAGCAGAGTTTTTGCTCAAAGGAGGAACAAGCGGTGGAGATAAAGCAACTTACACATTGACATTCCCTGATGATAATCAAAACTCAAATAAAAATGGGAATTATACAGGTAAATGGACTGCAAAAATCGGAACGAATACTTGGACGATCGATAAGTTTAACAATAATAATTGGGCATCTTCGTGGTCATATATTAAATGCGGCTCAAAAAGTGCGGCATCAGTAGCGACAATTACTACCGATTGGGCAATAGCAGAAGCAATCGAGAAAGTTGTCGTAACTGTGGACAAACTGAATAAAGCGAATGTTAAATCCACCAAACTGGAAGTTGCCACAGACGATGCATTCACGCAGAATGTTCAGACAATAGAGTTGCCTATTGCCACTGGAAACATGACATACAACGTTCCTACTCCTGCCGAGAACTGCTATTACAGATTGACTTACGACTGCGATAAGTCCACAGACGGCAAGACAAACGGGCAAGTACAGATTTCCAAGGTTGTTTATACTAATGAATAATATTAAAGTCCTTAACGACCTTAAAGACTTTAATTATAAATTAGTTTTAATCAAAATCGGTCGCCATATACATGGCGACCGATTTATTATAGTCTTATTATATTATTTATAATATGTAATTTTTATTTTGGTAGGACGGGCTTGAACATTTTGATCAGTCTCATTTGTAAATATAACAGTGTCTGCTTCTCCAGTCCAGATCGTACCACCTTTTTCATAAGATCCTACATTTGCTGACATATTTCCTTTATTAGAACCGCTCCATGTAAATTCAATGGATATAATAGTTTTACCGGAGAATGTCAATGTATTACCCTTATAAATACGCAAAGTAGATGCCGTATTATATGATTTATTAGGTGCCGTATAAGATGAACCACCTCGTTCTTGTTTAATTGTAATACCGCTTTCAGTAGTCAGTGTTAATGCATCTGTAGAACTTGTAAATGTTCCTGTAATTGTTTCAGTTACCGGTTCCGATTTGCCACCCAACGAAACAGGAGCCGATTCTTTCTCTTCCGAATCTTTGTAGTTCTCTCCGTTGCCAAGGGATTTAACATAAAGCACATATT